>Ga0315289_10000351_pt1 | contig 72451 bp, 68 predicted proteins | sample YL17G11_40_MG_FD_203452 | JGI IMG/M metagenome (GOLD analysis project Ga0315289, IMG submission 203452) | Sediment microbial communities from Yellowstone Lake, YNP, Wyoming, USA - YL17G11_40 | ecosystem: Environmental > Aquatic > Freshwater > Lake > Sediment | place: USA: Wyoming | collected... | reverse complement strand
ACCGCCCAATGAATTGGGCGGTATTAGTCCGCCGGAAGCTTAGACCTGCCTGATTTATTGAACGGTTCTATGTCTACGGCGAATGAATACCGCCTTATGAATCAGGCGGTATATATATTGCCTTACTTAAGGTTATTTAGCCATCACTACAGTCCCCTGTTCAAAGAGCAGAGGCACCAGCACATGGGTTTTGGCGTCGGAGCCGTAATCAAATTTTAACGCTTGAAATTTGGAGACCACCAGGTCCTCCAACTGGGCATTGCCTAGCTGGGAGCTTTTTATATACACATCGTAGACCAAACCGCTGGTATCAATCATAAACGAGACCACCAGTTCGCCGCCCAGGTCGGGTTTTTGCTGATACTCTATTTTATACCCAGCTTCTATATCCGGGATAATGCCAGAAATGGCTTTGATGAAGTCCCGACTGTCCAGCGGACTCATGTTAGAAGTATTGTTATCACCGGTGAAAAACTGAAGGTCATCTACATGATAGGGCTCTTCAGCGCACAAAGATGATAAAGGTGAAATACATAATCCCATCACCAGCGAAGCTATGAGTATAACATTATTAGTTTTCATTAATGCTCTTCCTTTATCTGAGTTATTGCTTGCATATATTTTACCACAAAAACCAACGAATTTCCAAGTGGTTCTCAAAAAAATAATTAAAATGGCTCTCTAAATCTAAACTACAGTATATTTTCGCTGTCAATTAAGAGAGATTATGCTATTATTGCTCGGTATTTTCACTCCACAAAAAGGAGGGAGCGTATGCCGACATCCAAACAGGACCTTCGTCAGCTAATTATTGACCTGGCTGTCAAGCACGGTGATTTTACTCTGACTTCCGGGCGCAAATCCAAATATTACATAGACGCCCGCCTGATAACCCTGCACCCCCAGGGCGCTTATTTGACCGGTAGGGTTCTTCTCCAAGAGCTTTCCAAAGCCGGTCTGCTGCACGACCTGGACGCGGTGGCTGGAATGACTCTGGGCGCTGACCCTATGGTTACCTCTGTGGCTATTCAGAGCCGGGATTTTCCGGGAACTAAACCTCTGGTGGCAGCCATGGTGCGCAAGGAGAGCAAGGAACACGGCACCGGCAAACAGATAGAGGGACCCATTGAAAAGGGTATGAGGGTGATGGTGCTGGAGGATACCTCCACCACCGGTGGAAGCTCACTCAAAGCGGCGGAGGCGCTTAAGGGGATGGGCTGTATCGTGCTGGGTGTGTTGACGCTAATTGACCGGCAGGAGGGAGCCCGGGAGAATGTGGAAAAAGCGGGATATAAATTCCTGAGCGCTTTCAGCATAAAGGAGTTTGGTCTTTGAGCAAGGCGAAAAAACCGCTCGCCACGACCACTGACGACCTGGCTTTAGCCGAAGGACTCTCCGAGACCTACGAAGTCCTGCGCCGGGAGCTTGCCAAGGTAATTGTGGGGCAGGAAGTAGTGGTAGAACACATTTTCATCTCCTTGCTGTGTGCCGGACATTGCCTGATAATCGGTGTTCCCGGCCTGGCCAAGACCCTTATGGTGCAGACATTGGCGCGCGCTACCGACCTGAAGTTCTCCCGCATCCAGTTCACCCCGGACCTGATGCCTGCGGATATCACCGGCACCGACATTATTGAGGAAGACCCGGCTACCGGTCGGCGCCACTTTCGCTTCGTGGAGGGACCCATCTTCGCCAATATACTTCTTGCTGACGAGATAAACCGCACACCGCCCAAGACTCAGTCCGCCCTGCTGGAGGCTATGCAGGAATACCAGGTGACCAGCGGGGAGAATACCTTTAAACTGTCCAAGCCGTTTTTCGTTCTGGCTACCCAGAATCCCATAGAACAGGAGGGCACCTATCCCTTGCCGGAGGCACAGCTGGACCGGTTTATGCTCAATATTCTTATAGATTACCCCAGCAAAAGTGAAGAGGAGGAGATGGTAGTTCGCACCACCTCGGCGTATGTCGGCGATGTGGGGGTAGTCTTCCGGAGTGAGGAGATACTCAACCTGCAGGCGTTGGTGCGCCGGGTGCCGGTAGCAGACCACATAGTTGAGCTGGCTACGGAATTGGTGCGGCGCACCCGACCAATAGACGGTTCTCCCAAATACATCAAGGACTATGTGCGCTGGGGAGCCGGACCACGCGGCTCGCAGTATCTGACACTGACCGCCAAAGCCCGGGCTCTGCTCTACGGTCGCCTAACCCCCAACGAGGAGGACATCTTTTCTCTGGCATATCCCGTCCTGCGCCATCGTATGGTGACCTCCTTCACCGCCGAAGCGGAAGGGGTGAAAGCGGACGATATTTTGAAGCGTGTGATTGAGGAAGTAGTGAGGAAGTAGGAAATTTTGTTAACACTAAATTTGAATGGCTGAGAAATGGAAATTCAAGGATTTTGCTTGAAAAGAATAATTATTTATGTCATTTTAATGAAAATTAGATATTTTTAAGGAGGAAATATGAGTAAAATTACATTTCTTGAATTGGCACAAAAAATTCTACATGAAGAAAAAATACCGCTAGCAGTTGAAGAAATGTGGAAAATTGCGGAGAATAAAGGCTATGATAAAGACGTAGGAAGCGAAGGTAAAACACCTTGGAGATCAATGGGAGCGCAAATATATGTTGATATACGCGATAACGAGAACAGTATTTTTTTTCAAAAGAGCAAAAGACCAGCCAAATTCTTTTTGAAAGAATTGGTTAAAGATGGTTTAGTGTATTTAGAATCTAATGCTAAAGTAATTGACACAGCGCCGGAAACAAAGAATTTAAACGAGAAAGATTATCACCCTTTTGTTACATATTTTGGGACTACAAGATTAAAAGCATATATGAAAACAATTTCTCATAGTAAATCAAAAAAAGACAAATATGCCGAATGGAAGCATCCTGATATGATAGGTTGTTATTATCCCTTTTTAGAGAAAGAATGGGAAAAAGAGGTAATTGAGTTTAGCGAAGCTATAGGAGAAATAAGAGTGAAGTTATTATCATTTGAAGTAAAAAAGCAATTAACATTCGCAAATCTTAGAGAATCTTTTTTTCAATCAGTTTCAAATTCGTCTTGGGCTAATGAAGGTTATCTAGTCGCTATTGAGATAGATTTGGGAGATGATTTTCAAGAACAGCTAAACAGGCTTTCTTCATCTTTTGGTATAGGAGTTATAAAGATTGATATTGAAGACCCTGATTCCTCTGAAATATTATTTCCTGCGAGGAACAAGGAATATTTGGATTGGGATACAATAAACTACATTTCTGGTATTAACATTGATTTTAAAGGTTTTATCAAAAGTGTAAAAGATGCTGTTAAGATTCAGAGAATAGATGTAAAAGATTATGATGAAGTATTAAGTTTGGACGAGTTAAGAAAATTAATTAAGAGATAGAATATATCTTATTTGACTCATCCCGTCCTGTGCCATCGCCTGGTAACCTCCTTTGCCGCGGAAGCGGAAGGGGTGAAGGCGGACGATATTTTGAAGCAAGTGGTTAAGGAGATAAAGAAGTGAAGGTTTATTTATAGAGGGAAAAAATTAAAATGTAGTGAAGATGGGTAGGGGCGATTCTTAATCGCCCCCATAATCGGGGAGAGTGGGACTCTCCCCTACCCATTGGTTCCAGTGGGTAGGGGCGATTTTTAATCGCCCTAAAAATATATTCGGAGCTTTAATATCTTTTGAAGAAATGCAAGTCCTATTCCTAACCCACTGCCGATTTAGACCCACCGATATATTTTCCTTTCCTCTTTCCTATACCCTAAGTTATAATCTTCTTCAATGAATATCCTCTACATCTCCGGCGAGGATGTGCCCGGAGACCATGCCGGCGCCGTGCATACCTGGGAGGTGGCAAAAAACCTCACCGAGATGGGGCATAAGGTAACCCTGCTCTGCTTGCGCCTGTCTTGTCAGCCGGTTCGGGAGACTATAGAAGGCGTTGAAATTCTACGCCTTCCGCAACGTCTTGGCGGTGTCAAAGTCCCTCTGCTCGCCTTCCCCGCTCTGCCCGAATTGTTAAGAAAGCACTTTGATGTAGTGATGGAGAGATATATCACCGCCGGGGGTTTGGGCGGGATATACGCCATACTGACTGACACCCCCCTGGTTCTGGAGGTCAACTCCCCGCATGTGGAGGAGATTATCTATCGCTGGAAAATCAAAAGACCTCTGGCGGGAATTCTGCGCGCCTGGGTCAACTGGCAGTTTCGCCTGGCAAAAGCCTCCGTCGCCATCCTGCCCACCGCTGTGCCGGCCTTGGCACGAGATAGAGTGGTGGTCAATTACTGGGGAGCAAATGCGGAGAAATTCAATCGCTCTCTAAGAGAAAGCATCCTGACAGACCAATTCAGAGAGCGGTATCCTCTTTCGGGACGATTCCTGGTGCTCTTCGTCGGCTCCTTCCGCCCCTGGCAGGGCGTCTCCGATTTACCGGAGATAATCCGACAAACCAAGGAGTTAATTCCCGAGGCTCTTTTCTTATTAGCCGGCGGCGGGGAGGGATTGGGCGAGCTTCTGCAGACCCTCCATCAGCAGGACCTGGGACATTGGGTGCTCTATCTGGGAAATTTACCCCACCGGCTTATGCCCCCGCTGATGGCTCTTGCCGATGTGGGCTTGGCGCCGTTCAATATCTCCAGCTATCCTCCTTTGCAGGAGTTTGGTTTTTTTTGGGCTCCTTCCAAACTGATGGAGTATTTAGCCAGCTCATTGCCGGTGGTGGCGAGCGATTATCCCACCCTGCGAGATATTTTAGGTAACGGCAAGAGAGGCTTTTTGGTGCCGCCCGGGGGTGTTCGGGGGTTTGCCCGGGCGATACTGGAGTTGAAGCAGAATCCAGGTCTGGCAATGAAGCTAGGAGCAAAAGCCCGGCGCTATATAGAACAAGAGGGGAGTTGGCGAAAGCATTGTGAGAGACTGGAGCAAGTGTTGGAGACAGCTGTGGCTGGAGTTAAGAGATGATAAAAAAGTAGCAAATGATAGATAACCTAAAAAATAGACCCGGCATTTTGCTCATTCTATTGCTCGTTGTTGGGGCAATTCTGCTCACTACCCAGGTGTGGTATCGTCCCATAGACCGGGATGAGGGCTTCTGGCTGGCGGGGGCGACGCTAATTGACAATGGAAAGGTTATCTATGTGGATTTTGCCATGCCCCATCTGCCCACAGCCCCATACATTTATGCCGGACTTGTTCATCTGATTGGCAATTCACTGGTCGCCCTGCGCCTGGTTAATGTGCTCATCAGCCTTATTGGCGGATACCTAATATACTATGTTTGGGCAGTCCGAGGGGATAAGAATAGCGGACTTTTCTCTCTCTTTATCTACACCTTTTCTTTTCTGGTGATAAACTGGCACATACCGGTGAAGGTTTATGCTCTGCTGGATATTTTTCTTATCCTCGGCTTCTTGTTTCTAAGTGGCGCTTCCGATAAGGGAAGCTGGTGGCGAGGTCTGCTCGCCGGGCTTTTTCTGGGCTTGGGAGTATTCTGCCGGTCGGTCTATTTGCCCCTGCTGCTGGTAGGCGGTGGTTATCTTTTGTGGAATCGGCGGTATTTAGCTTTAGGTAGTGGCGCAGTAGGAGTAGCGCTCGCCAGCGTGCCGATTATGCCCTTTGCGATGAATTACTGGGATTATCTATATTTCAATATAGCCGGCATACATCTTCTCTCCCAGAGTGGTTACATCTCCTTCTGGGAGCGCTTCATAGCTCTTAAGGAAGCACTGACTCAACCAGATACTATTATACTTCTTGCTTTGGCTATAATCGCATTTGTCTTTATCTTTCGCCGCCGAGAGAAACGACCTGCAGGACTGGCGGCGATGTTTTTTGTCTCCATCTTTTGCTTGAATCTCATTCCTATCTCCTCCTCCCTGCAATATCAAGTCAGCATTGTTCCCTTCGGTGCAATTTTAGCTGGAGGAGCGCTAACTTGGTTATGGTCGGGGAGATGGCGATGGATGGCGATGCTATTGATGGCAATATATACGCTTGGTGGGCTGGGTAGACCGATTGCCCGTATCGTCCTGGACCGTTATCATCAGCCGGAGGTGGGCGTGGCTGAGGTGATGCAGGTGCGGGAGTATTTGGCAGAGCGAGTAAAAGAGGGCGATGTGATTGTGACCTACTGGGGTGGATACATACCGGACGGTGCAGAACCCCAGGCGGATATGAACCTGGCGGTCTTCACCGGACGAATAGAGAAACTTATGCCGGCAGAGGATACCGTTCGCTTTCATCTGGCAGACCAGGAAAGGGTAGAAGAGATAGTCAAAGAAGGGGTGGGTGACTGGGTGGTGTTGGGGGTAGATGCGCCCACTGATTTAGAGCCGCAGAAGCTAGGAGCATACCGTCTGGAGGAGGAGATAGCCGCGGTGAGAATATACTCCTACTGTAAGGAGGTTGAGTGAGATGGCTTCCTTGCCGGAAAAGGTGGGCCGAATCATTGGCTTTCTTCAGGGAACTCCTAAGGGCAAAGCGGAGCGAATTCCGGAGATTAGACGCATACTTCAGGTAAAGCTGTGGGCGATAGGGGAGGTCATCTTCACCACGCCGGCAGTTCGGCAGCTACGTCAGGGCTTTCCCGGTGCGGAGATTGACTATCTGGTGGGAAGGACGGCGGCGCCGGTGTTGGAGAATAATCCGTATATTAATAATTTGATAATAGAAGACGAACATACCTTTTTAACCCCGCAACCGACTACTGCCCTTGCCCTTCTCGCCAGGCTTCAGAAGAAGAAATATGACCTCCTCCTTCTCTATCATCATACTCTCTTTTTCAATCTCTACTTTCGTGTTGTAGGAGCCAAGCTTTTGGTCGGCATTGACCGCCGCGGCGAGGGGGGACCTCTTTATCTGGCAAGCAAGATGGACGAGAGCCTGCATCAGGCTGACGAATATTCCCAGGTTCCAGCCCTTTTAGGCGCAGTTGACGATGGCGAAGGGATGGAGATATTTGTGCGGAATGGCGAATTAACCCGAGCTAGCGAACTGCTCGCCTTACATCATCTGAAAAAGAAGTTTGCTATCATCGCCCCCGGCGGGGGGGTTAATCCTAAGACCGAGATGCTGGACAAAAGGCTTCCGCTTGCGGTATTCGTGGGCACGGCTAAAGAATTACTGCATATGGGATTTGATATCGTCATCATAGGGGGGAATGGAGATGAAGAGGTCTGTATCCAAATGGAACAGACCTTAACTGACTCCGGAGTGGTCAACCTCTGCGGGCGCACCAACCTGCGGGAGCTATTTGCTCTCCTATCGCTTGCCGATATGGTGGTGGCTAACGATTCTGCGGTGGCTCACGCTGCCGCCGCACTGCGTAGACCACAGGTAACCTTATTCGGACCCACCTCGCCAGTGCGAGTGAATCCATATCGCAACCCCCGGGGAAGCTTCGTGGCTAGCTCGGTCTCCTGCGCGCCTTGCTATCACGACGCCAGGCTGGCGGACTGTGAACACCATAACTGCCTGCGGGACTACGGCAGTCAAGAAGTAATCGCGGTTATCCGCGAGATACTCACTAAAAAAGGTTGAAATAAAGCCTGAATTGGATTATGATTATGAAAATTAGCTTAAGTGCAAAAATTCCCGGTCTTTACTCATCTAAAAACACTCACTCTATGGAGGCAGGTAAAATGAGACACAATCTGTATCTTCTAATGGTGATATTTTTTACCTTTACTCTGGTCTTCGCTATGGGTTGTAAAAAAAAGGAGGAGAAGGAGGGTGGAGTGAAAGGTAAATACTTTGAGGATTATGCTGGAGTGATGGAGCATTTCAAAGTGGTCTATAAAGCTGGTTGTGTGGACAAGGATGTGAGCGGTGTCAAAGAGGAAGCCAAAAATACCTACGATTCCTGGGTGAGCCTGGCGGATAATTATAAAGATGCACCACCATCAAAATATGCCGAGGACAAGAATTGGGTGGAATGGCTGGCAAAGATGGGGGATGCCTTCAAAGCGATTGACGAACAGACTCAGGCTGGGAATGCGTCGGCAGTGGAGGGTGCCTGTAGAAATGTGCAGGAGCTTATCTTTGACCTCGACGAGCGCACCAATAACCTCTCCGCCGCTGATGAGCTTTCCCAGTTCACACTCTTAATTTACAAGATGGAGAAAGCGCTCAACGAGGGCAACGGGGATGAGGCTAAACGCAACTTCCGTATGTTGAAGGAATCTCAGGACCGCTTGTATACATCACCGTATCCGGACTCTGCCAAGGGTAGAACTGAGGAATTTGACCAGAACAAGGACAAAGTCTACGACCTGCTCAACGAATTTGAACTGGCCAAGAAAGACAGGCGACAGGAGAAACTTGCGGCACTCAAGCAGAAGGCTGAGGAATTCTATCTGGATTTTGGATTTTAATCCATTTCTAATTTGAGGTGAAAGTGCTCAACTGGCGCGATATAACTATTATCTCCGGAATAATCGGAGCCATCTTTGGGCTGGTAGATGGCATCTTTACTGTAATTCGCGACAATGAATTACTGCTCTCTGCCAAGGATACGGCAATTTTTGCCCTGCTCGCCGTGTTGGTCTATGCCTTATTTTTCATTGTGCTTGGTCATCTATATACCGGCATTGTATCTCTGGTCACTATTGGTAAGCGCAGGGGCTTCCGCTGGAATATCACCCCGGCCTCGGTGATGGGACTGTTTGCGTTCATCGTATTCGTCGTCCTGGTGGGGTTTTATGTGAATGTCCTGCTCCTGCCGGAAAAACTCAAGATGCGCAGCCTGGTCACCAATGGAGTAATCCTGGTCTTCGGCATCCTTTTGTGGGTGATTGTCTATCGGATTATTAAATTTTACACCCAGAGGATGAAAGACCCGCGGAGGGTTTTTTATCGCTTTATGACCTTTTTCGCTACTCTGGGGTTTCTTATAGTAGTTGTTTTAGTGGTAAGGGAACAGCTGGGAGAGCGGGCTGCTACCAAGATTGCACCGGGCGAGCAAAAGCTGAACTGCATCCTGATTACTATTGATACCTTGCGTGCCGATTATCTAAGCTGCTACGGTCACGACAAACCCACACCCAATATTGATTGGCTGGCGGAAAATGGAGTGCTCTTTGAACGGGCGATAAGCCAAATACCTTTGACCAGTCCCAGCCACGCTTCCCTACTGACCAGCACTTATCCTCGGCAAACGGAAGTTACCGACAATGGCTACAAAATGAATGATTTCAACCTGTCTATTGCCGAAGTGCTTTCGGATTCCGGCTTCAATACCTCCGGCTTTGTGGGAGCATTTCCGGTGGCTTCCAAGTTGGGCTTTGACCAGGGCTTCCTGGTTTTTAACGACTATTTTTCACCTTATGCATCTATCTCTCGTCTGACCCTTCTGCGCGTGCTCAATCACCTGGGAATATGGGAGACCAAGGGCAATGTTCAAAGGCGTGCCGAGAAAGTAGTTAACCCCTTCCTCAAGTGGCTCACCAGTTCTAAAGACCAACCCTTCTTTTCCTGGGTTCATCTCTACGACCCCCACATGCCTTACGACCCACCAGCACCTTACGACCAATACGCCGAAGAAGCTAATAGTGAAGAGGAGAGAATGATTGCTCTCTACGAAGGGGAGATTGCCTATGTGGACTCGCAGATAGGGCGTATTACCCAGGCGTTGAGCGACCTGGGCATTATGGAAAATACAGTGATAATACTCACCGCCGACCACGGCGAGCATCTGGGAGACCACGGGATTTACTACGACCACGGACCATATATCTATGATACCGCTATCTGGGTGCCGTTGATTATATTTTGCCCGGGGAAAATACCCTCCGGCTTGCGCATAACCAATCAAGTGGAACTAATAGATGTAGCTCCCACCATCTGCGATGTTTTGCATGTCAAGAAGCCTCAGCAGATGGAAGGGCGTTCCCTGCTGCCGCTCATCGCTGGCCTGGATGAAGCCAAGTTTGGCTATTCCGAGACCTTTGATGAACATCGCCACCAGATGGCTTGTTCTACGAATGCGTATAAATTGATATATACTGTGGGAGAAGATAAATGGGAACTCTATGACCTGCGCCAGGATAGCGGAGAACTGAATAATCTGGCTGGTGAGGGTTTAAGCGTGGAGAGTGTGATGGCGCGCAAGCTGATGAATTGGGATTACCTTCAGCCACAGAATAAAGGAATGGAGATAGACGAGGAGACCCGAGAAAACCTGCGCAGCATAGGATATATTCAATAGCGTTTGTGAAAATAAACTATTGAGGGAGGATAGATGGGAAGCGACCAAGAAACAAGTTTGTTCCTGTCGTTGATATTGAGCCTGGAGATGGCTGTTATGCAGCAGATGGGCAAATTGCTCAATCCTTTAACCGGTAAAATAGAGAGAGACTTAAACCAGGCTCGTTCTACCATAGACCTGCTCAATGCTTTGAAGGCTCGCACCCAGGGTAACCTCAGCCCGGAAGAGGAGGGGGTCTTCAACCAGGTGCTTACCCAATTGCAACTGAATTTTGTGGAGGAGTCCAGGAAGGGAGAGGAGCCGCTAACTAAAGAACCGGCAACTATTTCAGAAGCAGAAGCAGCCACTCCGGATAAAGATTCACCGCCCACCGCGGGACCGCCCAAAAAGAAAGAGAAAAAAGCCGGGACCAAAAAATAATCCTTAATTGGTTTTTGATAGAGTATTCAAGAATTAATCTGTAAAGCTGAAAAATGTAGTATGTTCAAATGGAGGTAGAATGAAGAGAGCGATTTATCTAACATTGATTCTAGTTTTACTAGTTTCAGCTTTTCTGGTTGCCTGCCTATCCTGTGGCAAAAGGGGTGCAGATACCATCCGCATCGGGGTAGCCGGTCCTATGACTGGCGACGGCGCCCAATATGGCGATATGATTAAAAAAGGCGCCACTATGATGATGGAGCAGGTGAATGCCAATGGGGGAATTGACGGCAAGATGATTGAACTGGTGGTTGAGGACGACAAGGGTGACCCCAAGGAGGCAGCACTGGTGGCGCAAAAGCTGGCTTCCGACCCTACTATTGTGGCGGTAATCGGACATTTTAACAGTTCTTGTTCCAAGGCGGGTAAGCCCATATATAAACAGATGGGGGTGGTTGAACTTTCCCCCGGCTCCACTAACAAAGATGTCTGCATCGGCTCGGAGTGGACCTTCCGCAATGTCTACCGTGACGATTTTCAGGGCTACGCCATTGCCGAATATATCGCCAATATGTTGAAGCTGAAGAAAGTAGCCATCCTTTACGATAATGACGACTACGGAAGAGGGCTTAAGGAATTTTTCAGCGAAAAAGCCGGAGAATTGGGCTTGGAGATTGTCCGCGAAGAGGCTTACACTCGTGACACGCAGAACTTTGGCCCTCAACTGACCAATATTCGGGCGGAGAACCCGGAGATTGTCTTCATCAGTGGACTTTACACCCAGGCGGCGATGATTATGACTCAAGCGGTCAATCTGGGTATGCAAAACAAGTTCATCGGTGGCGACGGCTTAATGTCCTCCGACTTGATTAAGAACGGCGGAGAAGCGGTGGAAGGAGCTTATGTCTTTTGCCCCTTCATTCCCGAACTGGCTGGCGAAGAGGGAAAAAATTTCGTGCAAGCTTTCACCGATAAATACCAGGAGCAACCGGATGCCTGGGCGGCGTTGACCTACGACGCCGTGGGCATCATCATCCAGGCTATAAAGAATGTGGGCACCGACCGCCTCGCTATTAGAGACTATCTAGCCCAGATGACCACCAAGGAGAAGGGTTATCCCGGAGTTGCCGGGCTTACCGTGTTTGACGAAAACGGCGACTGTATTAAACCACTGTTTGTGGCTCTGGTCCAGGACGGGAAGTTTGTCCCGGCGCCGATACAATTTGAGCAGTAATCAAGCCTTGGCTATGCATTTTGGTGGCAAATCGGAATTAGCGATATGAGGAGATTAAATTTTCTAGCCACCAACATATTTAGGTCAACTGTCAACGTTATTCAAAAGGAGGAAAAGCAATGGCAAAAGGAAAACGGGCAATTCGGCTGATAGCCTCAACTCTTCTGGGATTCGTATTCGGGGTTGTCTGCTGGTTGGGCACTAAGTATGGCGCATTGAAAACGGTGGATGTGGATTTGGCGATGGCTTTGGGCATTGTCTTCAATCGCGCTCTAATCGGCTTTAGCATCGGTATATCCGGGCTGAAAAACCTCAATTTCCTGCTCCACGGTGTTATCATTGGTTTAGTAGTAACCCTGCCGATGTCTATTTATCCTCTCCTCGGCAAGGACATCCTCGCTTTTGTTCTTCTTGAGCTCGCCGGTGCCGTCTACGGTCTGCTCATTGAGCTTATCGTGGTCAAGGTTTTCAAAGCTCCCATTGGTTAGCCATTCTGCAAAGATAAGGTATTCAATATGCCCCTGACTAAGTTGGGGGCATATTATTATCTGGCGGTAGCACAACACAAGGTGAGTGGACCCCCCTAGCCCCCCTAAAAGGGGGGAAAGCCCCTAGCCCGCCTAGAAGGGGGGTTGGGGAGGATTGTTTCCACCTTTCACAACGGGGCGAAGGGGGGATTGTTCCCCCCTTTCGCAAGGGGGGTTAGGGGGGGGGGATTGGGGTGTGTGCGGGTTAGTAGGTTAGGGGCTTAGCACACTAAGCCCCTACTTAGCCCGCTAAGCCCCTACAATCCAACCCTTCAGCGTGTCTTAGAAGGTTTGGAGAAGGCAATAGAAATAAGTTTTACCTTGCAACCAGAGCCAATGTGTTTTAGTATGATTATATCTTGAAGGGAGGGAAGCGTGGAGGGAGTAAACCTTTTCCAGCAATTGATAAACGGTCTCACTTTGGGAGCAGTCTATGCTCTCATCGCTGTGGGCTATACGATGGTCTACGGCATTATTGAGCTCATCAACTTCGCCCACGGTGAGGTATATATGATGGCCGCTTTCATCGCCTGCAAACTCTATAATTCCCTGGGCATTCCTTTTATGTGGGCGGTCTGCGCCTCAATATTGCTTACCTCGTTTTTGGGCGTTACCATAGAGTTCATCGCCTATCGCCCCCTGCGCAACTCACCCCGGCTGGTAGCGTTAATCAGTGCCATCGGCGTCTCTCTATTCCTACAGAATTTAGCGATGATAATCTGGGGCGCTCGCCGGCAACCGATGGTCACGTCCGAAAAAGCCATCTCCTTCTTTGAGCAGACGGTCTCTCTCAAAATACCTCTGGTGGGTGAAGCAATCTTCACCACGGTGCAGATAATAATGCTGGTCACCGCCGTATTCCTGATGATTGGGCTTTCCGCTCTCATTAAATATACAAAAATGGGTAGAGCTATGCGCTCCTGTGCCCAGAACCGGATGGCGGCGAAGCTGATGGGAGTCTCGGTCAACGGCACTATCTCCGCCACCTTTGCCATCGGCTCGGCTATGGGCGCGGTAGCCGGAATCCTGGTGGGACTTTATTACAATCAAGTCTATCCTATGATGGGCTATATGGCGGGTATTAAGGCTTTTACCGCCGCGGTGCTGGGGGGAATCGGCAATATAGCCGGAGCTTTTCTGGGGGGGATAGTGTTGGGGGTAGTGGAAGGATTGTGCGGCGCCTACATCTCCAGTCTGTGGATGGACGCCCTGGCATTTGTAATACTCATTCTGGTGCTTATCTATAGACCCCACGGTCTATTGGGGGAGAGAATCCCCCAGAGCACATAGCAATTCTCGGCAATCTTGCAGGTCAACTGATAAGAGATAAAAGAACATAAATTGATAGGAGCTGAAAAGATGGAACTAAAAGATTTGGTAATGGAGTTTTTTGTAGCTAAGGCTAAGCAGGGGATGTTCGGGGGGCAAGTCTATGTCTACGAGATTGGCAGAGAGGTGCAATACCCCGACGAGGAGGTTCGTAAAGTTGTGGAGGAGCTTTTGGCTGAGGGTTATATTGAGGTCTATACCGGCGGCTCCATAGGCCACGGCACGCCCTATGTAGTAACCGAGAAGGGTAAGGAGAAGTGGGGGAAGAAGTAGTGAAGGATTAATAGTATTTGAGTAAGCATAGAATTCTTAAGGAGTTGAGTTATGGTAGAAGTGTTTATGTGCCATAAACGCGAAGATAGGCAATTTGTAATAAATTTCGCCAATGGACTTGAATTTTATGGAGTAAAATGCTGGTTTGATGAAGCTGAAATGCTTCCGGGTGATGATTTAATAGATAAAATATCGCAAGCTATTGAAAAATGTGATTTTTTTTTAGCTTTTGTTAGTGTTAATTCTGTTAAATCTCGTTGGGTTAAATATGAGTTATCGAAAGCTATGAGGAAAGAAATCGCAACCGGAAAACTTTTTGTGATTCCAGTAAAAATTGACAATTGTAAAATACCTTCATCTTTAAGTTATAAGATATATGCCGACTTAACTAAACCTGAAAATCGATTACATGAATTAGGGAGAATACTTAAAAAAATCAAAAAGCCAGAAGAAGCAGTGATAGAAAGTGACCAAAAACACTTAGAAAAAGCGGAGCTAGCATATAAGGAAAAAAAGTTGAAAAAGCTCTATGAGTCGTTAAAATCTGTAGCAGAGGACAATGAAAAAAAATTAGTTTCAAAAATTCAACAAGAAGAAATAGAAAAAAAAGTTAAAGATCGTATGCATGAAATAACAAGGCGAAACCAAGAGAGACTTACAAAACTTGTAGATAGTTTGACCTCTACCGCTATAGTTGTAGAAAATGATGTTTATAAGGAAAAACCCTTTCAGGCTATAAAAAAGCCAAATGCTGAAGACCATATAGAGGAAATAAAGAAGCGAAAGGAGGAAAAGCCGAGAGGCCTTACAGCGGATTTGATAGATAAAATGTTAAATATACAAAACAGACAAGATGTTAAACAGTCTATTGAAATAAAAAAACAGCCCACACACATAGGAAAACGTGCAATCGACTTAAAAAAGAATCTTCAAGAATATTCTATCCGTATCAACAGCGAACCACAATCATTAGAAGGGATTCGTTCGTTTATAGTTGAGTTACTAAAGGAAACCGATTTCTCCGAAAAAGAGATGAGTATAATTGAACTGGTTATCTATGAAGCCTGTGCTAACTCCATTGAGCACGCCCATAAAAATATACCGGATTTATACGTTGATCTGTTGTTTCAAATTTACGGAAAAAAGATTCTCATAAGCATTACCGATAGTGGAGAGGAATTTGTACCCACAGACATTCCCGATATAGATATTAGCGAGAAGATTGCGCATAAAGACGGTAGAGGAATGGGCTTACCAATAATAAAAGCTCTAATGGATGAAGTAACCTTTGAACGCACTCGCGACCATCAAAACTGCATTACTATGAAAAAGGACTTCTCTAAAGTAAAACCTGGGCATTAAGACAAGGATAGGAGATAATATGAGAGAAATGGACGTCTCTTTGAGTAAAAAGACAGAGCAAGGTATTTATATCTTCAAGCTATCCGGCAGTCTGGGAGTGGAAGGCTCCCGGGGAATGTCCAGGCTTTTTGACGTTTGCCTTAAAGAAAAAGTTTATAAAATTATTATTGACCTGACGGAGATAGATTTTGTATCCGGCGACGGTATCGGTGTGTTTTTTTCCGTGGTCGGTGACTTAAGAGAGAACGGAGGAGATATTATTTTTCTCTGCATGCCCGATAAAATCAAGAATATTTTCTCATCCCTTGATGTTCTAGACTACTTTGAGAACTACGTCTCTGAAAGAAAGGCAGTGAAAGCCTTGTCCAGTGGGGTTAAGGTTAAATTTGGTAAAAAACATCCGGAAAGAAACAATTAAAGAAAACTGAGAACTTTCAGTTTGTGGCTCACTGTAATGGAAAGAACATTCAATAATTAAATCAATTCACTTATCATTTTTAGAAACAATTTTGAGGTGAGAATATGGTGAAAGTTTTTCTTTGCCATAGCAGTCTGGACAAAACTTTTGTTTTACACTTTGCCAAAAATCTTGAAGAACATGGAGTTGAGTGTTGGATAGATGAAGCAGAAATGCTTCCAGGGGATAGTTTAATATCAAAGATCTCTGAGGCAATTAAAAGAGAGGATTTTGTTCTTGCTTTTATTAGTAAAAACTCGGTTGAATCACATTGGGTGAAATATGAGTTAGAGCAAGCTATGACAAAGGAAATAACTGTTGGTAAAGTAGTAATAATACCAATAAAAATTGATGAATGTGATATGCCTGGTTTTTTAGAGCACAAAATTTATGCTAATTTCACAGACCCTAGTAAGAATATATCCGAGTTTAATAAGATATTAAAGGCAATTGGTGTTTTGGGAGTCAAGGATAGAAATATTGAAGATAATAATAAAAGCAGTAATTTGAAAGAAAAGGTTAAAAAATTGCAAGATGAGTTATTTAGTAGATTTAGTAATATATCAGGTGCTACTTTACCTGTTAACTTTAATAAAGCAAGACCGATAATATTTCTATGTATGAAACCGGTTAACGAAGTAAGTATACCCGCAGAGGAATTTGACAAATTTCTTTTTTACCCTATTCAATCTCAAGGTGAATATCGTAGATTGGCTAGAGGGGGGTATATTGGGTGTAATAATGATGTTAACGAGGAACAGCAAGCATATGTATATGTTAAAAAAGATGGCTATATTGAGACATTAAATAATAGATTATTTGTGGGAATTGATAATACAGTTGATATTCCGAGTCAATATTATGAATTACAATTACTTGATGCGTTAAAGGGATATCTAACAAAATATTCAACTTGGGGAGTAGCATTACCAATTTTGTTATATGTGGGATTGCTTAATATTTTGGGTTTACCATTTGCCGTAGCATCTGAGCTTGCTTTACGAAAATTGGCATATGGATATAGCCTAATCTCTGAGGATAATCATATAATACCTGACCCTATCATTATTAACGATTATTCGGAATCTGCAGATTCAATTCTGAAACCAGCTTTTGATGAAATTTGGCAGGTTTTTGGTTTTACGCACTCGATGAATTATAATGACGAAGGTAAATGGGTTGGTCAGGAAAGGTTTCGGCGTTAAGGTTAGTTTAAGAAATTTAACTAATGCTCCTATCCATCATAATGCCGGTATATAACGATTGCCAGACAGTAGGAGAAATCATAAATAGGGTGCTTGCCGAAGGCCACAATAAAGAGCTAATTGTCGTGGACGACGGCTCCACCGACGGCACCAGAGAAAAACTGATAGACATTGCCAGGCACAGACCCATTCGCCTTCTTCTGCAACAGCGAAATATGGGCAAGGGGTCGGCAGTGCGGTTGGGGATAAAAGAGGCGAAGGGCGATATAATTATCATACAGGATGCTGATTTGGAATACGACCCCGGGGACTATGCCGGACTTATTGCTCCGTTTGCTGACCCCGGGGTGACCGCGGTTTACGGTTCGCGCTTTTTAGGTGAAAGTTACTTTCGTCCACTCTCTCGGTTGGGAAATATTGTAGTAACCAGCGTCACCAATCTACTCTTTGGGACCAGGCTCACCGATATGGAGACCTGCTACAAAGCTATGCGCGCCGAGGTGGCTAAATCGCTAACCTTAACCGCCAATCGCTTTGAGATAGAGCCGGAGATTACCGTGAGACTACTCCAGAGGGGCCACCGCATCGTGGAAGTGCCCATCAGCTTTCGGGGCAGGGACTCAGGAGCGGGAAAGAAGATAAGCTGGAGGGATGGAATCGTCGCCCTTTACACCCTTCTGCGGTTGAGATTCTTAAGCCGATAAATTTTTCCGGGGATTTATGAGCCAGGATAGCCAAAATCAAGAACCTGAATCCATATTCGGCGGGAAATTAGCGCCGCAAGCGGGCTTCAAGTTTCGCGGACTCCTTCCCAAACCGCACGGCTTCAGGGAACTGTCCCTGGACCTCAAGGAACGCTTTGCTGACATTAGACGGAAGCCCGGGCTTGTTTTGCTGATTCTCCTGGGGGTGGTGTTCCTGGTTCTTGGTCTGTGGTGGCTGAGGGTGCCCAATGCGCTCATCGCCGTCGCTTTGCTCATCAGCCTATTTTCCTTTCTTTTCTTCAGGAACCGCTGGCTACCCCTGTTCATTATCGTTATACTGATAGTCCTGCCCTTCGTAGTTACCGACCAGTATTGGCTGCGGGTGGTTATAACTGTCGGTTTATATGTAATCCTTGCCCTGGGCTTGAATGTCATCATCGGCTTCACCGGCATGCTGGACCTGGGCTTCATCGCTTTCTACGGAATCGGAGCCTATGCCACCGCCCTGCTCATCCTGAACTTTCACCTGAGTTTTTGGCTCTGCCTGATAATATCAATGATACTGGGAGCGCTGGTAGGTTTGCTGCGCGGTCTGCCCACACTGCGCCTTTCCGGCGACTATCTGGCGATTGTCACCTTGGGTTTCGGGGAGATAATGCGTCTGACCTTCACCAACTGGGTGGACCTGACCCGGGGACCGATGGGCTTGCCGGATATCACTCCGCCAAAAATGTTTGGTTTAGACTTTGCCTTCAAGATTGAGACCGGGTATATTTATTACTATTTTCTCATTCTTCTGCTCACACTAATAACCGTCCTGGTCATTGAGCAATTGCGTCGTTCTCGGGTGGGGCGAGCGTGGATGGCGATTCGTGAGGACGAGGTAGCCGCCAGCGTAATTGGGGTGCGCCTGGCCACCCAAAAGTCGCTGGCGTATGCGGTCGGAGCCGCCTTCGGGGCGATGGCGGGCTCGTTCTTCGCCGGCTTCAATACCTTCGTCTCTCCCAACTCCTTCAGCTTCTTTGAATCCGCTATTGTGCTGTGCATGGTGGTAATTGGTGGAATCGGCACTATACCGGGTGCAATTATCGGCGCCGTCCTGCTCTCCACCTTTCCGGAATTGTTGCGCTTTCTGGCTGAATGGCGTTACCTTATCTTTGGAGCTTTAATGGTGGTGGTAGCCATCTTCAGACCGATGGGCTTTATGGGGAAGAGAGTTTAAATAGGGGATTGAGTGTTTATTGTAACCGAGGGATAGATAGCCATGAAGCCCCCATTAACTATGATTCTTGCCGGCGGCAAAGCAGAGCGTTTGTTGGTGCTCACCCGCCTGCGCTCCAAGACGGCTATGCCGTTTGGAGGGAAATATCGCATCATTGATTTCCCGCTATCCAACTGCGTCCACTCCGGCGTCTACGATATCGGTATTCTGGCGCAATATACACCGGAATCTTTACACCACCACATTCGCCGTGGCGAAAACTGGGACCTGGACCGCAGCACCGGAGGGGTGCGTATTCTCCAGCCCTATGTGGGCGCCGAATCCAATTGGTATCGGGGGACTGCCGACGCTTTATATCAGAATATAGAGCATCTGGAGCGGGAACGATACGACCAGGTTTTAATTCTCGCAAGCGACCATGTCTATAAGATGAATTATGCGGAGTTTGTAGATTTTCACACCGCTAAAGGAAAGCCGGCGACCATCGCTTGTGCGCAGGTTCCGAAAGAAGAGCTCTCTCGTTTTGGCGCCGTGCGACTTAGCGAAGACGGTATGGTCAGAAGTTTTACGGAGAAGCCGGAAGCGCCCGATGGTGCCCTGGCCTCTATGGGGATATATGTTTTTGAGCGGGAATTTTTGCGGGACATGTTAAAAAATATCTGTGGATTGCAGAAACGATACGATATTGTCTATGACCTCATCATTCCCCTGGTGGAGAAGGGAGAGGTGGCTGGCTTCGAATTCAATGGTTACTGGGAGGACATCGGCACAGTTAAATCATATTATTATTGTAATATGGAACTTCTAACTGACTTCCCTCGGCTCAATCTTTATGATGCTCGCTGGCCAATAATTACCCGTTCCTCGGAACAACCGCCGATGAAGATAATTGGCGGCAGGGTGCTCGGTTCTCTGGTGGACAACGGTTGCATTATCCTGGGTGAGGTAGCTAACTCTGTTTTATTTCCCGGGGTATATGTTGACAGCGGCGCCCGGATAACCGATTCAATTATCTTTTCCGATGCATATGTGGGGCGGGGTGCAGTAGTTGACCACGCTATCCTGGATAAATATGTTTATGTAGGCGACAGAGCTTTTGTCGGTTGTGGTGATAAAAGGGTGGCTAACCATAATTATCCGGACTTGCTGGATGATGGGTTAACCATTGTGGGCAAGGGCACGGTGATTCCCGATGGGACCAGAATAGGGAGAAATTGCTGTCTGGATTGTTTCCTTAGACCGGAAGACCTGCCGGATGTTAGAATCCCCAGCGGGAGCACCATTCATCTGAAAGAAGAGGATATATTTCGCCGAGGAGATATAAACTTCCCGGTGGGTGTAAAAGGAGAGTAGTAGGAATCTTAGAGCATAATGGGATGTTGAAATTGACGGGGCGGTCTGCTAATATCTTTATCAAATGAATTAAGCCAATGAATAGGACAGATGAACAGATAATATATTTGGACAATGCCGCCACCTCCTGGCCCAAGCCCCCGATTATGATGGAGGCGATGATTGCCTATGACCAAAATGTGGGTGCTTCCGCGGGAAGAGGCGCCTACCGCCGGTCAGTGGAATCAGCCAGGATAATTTTTGACCTGAGGGAAGCTCTGGCGAAGCTTTTTAACATCGCCACCAGCGAACGACTCGTCTTCACTTTTAACTGCACAGAGGCTCTGAACACCGCTCTGTGGGGTCTTTTGAACGACGGTGACCATTGTGTTATATCGTCAATGGAGCACAACTCGGTCTTGCGCCCGGTGCACACGTTGGCAAAAGAAAGAAATATAAAGTATGATATTATTCCAGCCGACGGAACCGGCCTGGTCAACCCGGATGACTATCGCAAAGCCATGAAACCCCAGACCAAGCTCCTGGTGTTGATTCACGGCTCCAATGTTGTCGGCACCGTTCAGCCGATTGCCGAGGTAGGCAAGATTGCCAAATCCGCCGGGGTGCACTATTTGGTTGATGCCGCCCAGACCGCGGGGGCAATGCCCATAGATGTTGTCGCCGATAATATTGAATTGCTGGCATTCCCGGGACATAAGAGCCTTTTGGGACCACTGGGAACGGGAGCTTTGTATATTTCCCCGGCGGTCAAGCTTCGTCCTCTCTATCAGGGGGGCACCGGCACTCATTCCCACCTGGAGGAACAGCCGGAATTTCTGCCGGATTGCTTTGAATCTGGTTCTCACAATGCCCTGGGATTGGCTGGCTGGTTGGCTTCAACTCGTTTCATTAAGGAGAGGGGAGTCAGCGAGATTCGCAAACATAAACTTGCTTTAACTCAATATTTCATAGAAAGAGCAAGTTCAATCAATGGAGTGCATTACTACGGCAGCAGGCGTATGGAATTGCAGAACGGAGTCGTATCGCTCACCTTTGATGGGCTGGATGTGGGCAAGGTGGGAGAAAGGTTGGACAAGGAGTTTGGTATAATGGCTCGCACTGGCCTCCATTGTGCACCGCTAGCCCACAAGACCATGGGAACATTTGCCACCGGCACAGTGCGCTTTTCTTTCGGAATATTCAATGACCTGGAACAAATAGAGAGAACGCTCACCGCTTGTGCGCGAATTGCTAAGAATTAGACAGTTCAATTCATATTTGTTGAACAACTTTCCGAAGTCAGGATAACGGAGGAGATATGCGTCCACTCAGCTTAACCCTGGTAGTGTTATTAGTTTTGACCGTAGTCTCGTGTGAAGAACAATATGTTCCGCAAGGTCCATTCTGGCGGGAGATACCCGTAGATATGGGAGATTGTCACGATATAAACGATATCGCTCCATTATCTGTGGATAATGTATGGCTGGTGGGCTACGACGGTGTTATCTATCATTATACCGGTGAGGATAGCCTCAAGCTGTATAAGCCGAATAGATACACGATATACTCTGTGGATATGCTGGACGGTGGTGAGGGTTTTGCCTGTGGCGAGATGGGCACATTGTTGCATTATGCGTATACCGAGGATTACTGGGAGATTATGCCTAGCGTCTATCTTGGCAATCTTTACGACATCCTGATGCTTTCCAGCGATGATGTGTGGGCTGTCGGACAGGACGGCAACATACTGCATTACGACGGCGAAGATTGGCAGCCTGTGGCTTCGGGAACTACCGAGGACTTGCGCTGCATTGACGGTCTTTCCAGCGACGACATCTGGGCGGCGGGAACCGGCGGAGTCATCTTGCATTGGGACGGAACTGGTTGGAGTAAATTGGAGCCGGGTGCTCAGCATACTTATTTGACCATCAGTGACCTCAAGCAGGTTTCCTCCAGGAAGTTCTACATATGCGGAGTCTATGGATTGCTGGCTGAATACGATAACGGCCTTTGGACGGATATTCCCACCGGCTTGGATAGCGAATTGACCAGTTTAGACATCAATGGTGAACTGGGATTTGTGGTCGGAGCGGAGGGCAAGATTCTGAGCCTGAGTGGTGAGACCGCCAAGCTCTGCTATGTGGTCTCCAACGACGCTCAATTGAACTCAGTAGTTGCCAAAACTCCCAACGAAGCTTGGGCTTGCGGCTTTAACGGGAATTTTCTGCGCTATCGTTAGAATGTCCAATTTGCCGGGTCTTCATATGGGGGTTGTTCTTTAACAGAACAACCCCGCAATTATTTTTATGAAACAAGCGATATAGTGGCGATTCGGGTCAAGTGCTTGGGAAGAGCCAAGCTTAGCTTCATCCAAGCCAGCGATGGGCGGAATTTTTGGGAGGTGTCTTAATTGCCGGTTATTTTTAAGGTTGCTGCGTTCTGCCTTATTCTCTACTTCGCAGCTGTGGTTGTTTCACCGGCGACAGTCCGGGAGCAGGAGTATGCCCTCAAAATTCAGGGAGAGAATGTAGGGGTATGCAAGATGAGTGTGCAGGATACCGCCCAGGGTTTTGAGTTGGTCTATTCTCTAACTATGACTTTTTCGCGAATGAGCCAAAATCTGAATTTTTATATTAATTATGTGGTCATCACCGATGACCGGCTAAATTTACAGAGTTTCACTTATACAAGTAATATCAGTGGAAAGGAGCGGAAGCTTACCGGGGTGGTGGTTGGCGATACTTTTGTGCTGGACGATGGCAGTTCTCAATCCATCTACGAATGGGATAGTAGCTATGTTCTTGAGCCGATGGCTTATTTCCGGTTGGCTCGGGGTGGGTTGCAACCGGGAAAGATGGAGAATCTAGCCGTTTTTGACCCGGAGAGTAGCTCCTTGACTCAGATGCAATTGACAGTCGAGGAGCAGACCGAGGACACATTCAAAGTATCCAGTTCCGACGGTCAACTAATCGCTTCCGCCGTGGTTGGCGCCGATGGCTGGCTGGTGGAGGAGGTCTATAATTTCGCCGGGATTGAAATTACCATAACCTCCGCCAATGGTGGAGGAGGGACGATACCTGGGGGCATAGATATGATTCTATCCTTCAGAATTCCCTTAACTGGTGAATACAATCCGAATGCACAGGAGGTTACCTACCGGCTGGCTTTTTCCGAGGAGCATCCTTTAACTCTAAAATCCGATTTTCGGCAGCAAATACTCTCGGTTAGCCCAGGGGCGATTGAACTGGCGGTTGGGGGCGATTTCTACGATGTGTTGACTGCCGAGGAAAAGGAGTCTCTACTTTATTTAGGAGCGCCTTATTGCGCCGATGATGAGCAGATAATCAAGTTGGCTGAAGAAATCGCCGAAAAAGAACCAGGTGATGATTTGAGCAGAGCTGAAAAGCTTAGCGACTGGGTAAAGGCTAATATCGCCAGCTCGGATTATTCTCAGGTTTTCAGCGATGCTTTGACCGTGCTGGCGCGAAAAAATGGCGATTGTACCGAGCATAGCACATTATTAGTGGGGCTTTTGCGTGCTCAGGGAATACCGGCGAGAGCGGTGGTAGGGGTAGTATATCTGCAAGGATATTTCTATTACCATATGTGGGTGGAGGCTTATGTAGCTGATTATTGGATATCTTTGGACCCCACTCTGGGATATGTCAATCCCTATCATATCAAATTAGCTGAAGTCAACCCCCGAGGTGAGTTCACTTATGATGAGCTACTAGCATTAATTAGCTCTTTGAGTATGGGAAAATTGAGCATAACGGTCTTATCTGCAAAATGATGCTGGACTACCCCAAAAAAGCGGTGGGGCTAGCCCCACCGCTTTTTTGCTATCATTAGACTATCTGGCTAAGACCAGTTTTTGGCTCTTATTGCCCATATTGGTGATGAGAGAATAAATGTAGATGCCGTTGGATACCGGATTATTTTGGGAGTCCGTAGTGTCCCACACCAGCTTGGAGATGCCCGGTTGATTGGAGAGCTCAAACTGTTTGACCAGGCGACCGGTCAAATCATATATCGCCATTTTTGCCGAGCTAACCCCTTCCGGTAGACTGTAAGCGATGGTGGTCTGGCTATCCACTGGATTCGGGTAGTTCTGCGACAGACTGAATTCCACCGGGGTAGCTCCCCAGCAGAACTCTGTAGAGGATAGGGAGAGAGACTCCTCAGCCAGCACCGCTTCCAGGCGATAGATATACCAATTGTCGGGTTCAATAGTAATATCCAGATAAGTGTGGGGATTCTCACCGGTGATTAGGGAATCATTGATTTTGCATTCAGTGCTACGTTTTTCCACATCTCCCAGAGTTTTTTCCTGAGGGGTGATAGTTTTTTCCTTACGGTAGAGGTTGTAACCTAAGACCTGCTCATCACCGGTAATGGAGACCTCCCATTTGAGAAGTGCACCCTGCGGGCTGTCGTAGCCGTTAAAATAAACCACCTCTACATCGTCGGTATAACCCAGAGAGTGGTCGGCATTTATTCTTCCATGTCCCAGCTTTCCAATGTATGACGGATTTTCGTCATCTATGTTGTCGCAACCTTGTTCCAGGGTGTCTATGAGCTGGGTGCGAGTGTAGCCGGGCTTGTAGGCTTTGATGAGGGCAACGACTCCACAGGCTTGAGGGGAGGACATAGAGGTGCCGGTCAGGGAGTCGTAGGTGTGAGCACCACCATGGAATTGGTAAGTGGAGTAGATGTTGACCGCTCCGGCGCATACATCCACCCAAGTTCCGTAGTTGGAACCAGACCATTTCTGGTCGGTGCTGGTGGTGCCAGCCACGGCTACCACATCAGAACGACCGCCCAGATAGGATGGTGACGTAGAGCCGTTATTTCCGGCTGCGGTGCAGACCACCACACCGTGGGCGACCGCGTAATCCACAGCTGCCGGCAAACCTCCCGAGGAGTCGGAACCCCAGGAGGCGTTGAATACTGTTGCTCCTTCGTTGGCGGCATAATAAAACGCCTGAGCGGCGAAATCCATGCGCACAAAACCTACCTCGTATCCGCCGTACATGCCGGACCAGCCGATGCGCAGAGCCATAATGCGGGCGTTGAAGGCCACTCCAGCCACCCCGGTTCCGTTATCGGTTTCAGCGCTGGCAATACCGGAGCAATGGGTGCCGTGTCCGTTAAAATCGCTGGGGTCGTTATCTGGAGTGCTGACATCCTCACCAGATACGCCGGATACACCGGTAACCCAGTCCCAGCCTCTAATATCGTCTATGTATCCGTTGCCATCATTGTCAACACCGTCTAGTGTTTCTCCAGGATTAGACCAGATATTGGCGTCTAAATCGGGATGGTTCCAATCTACTCCGGTATCGGTTATGGCAATTATAGGGGTGTTGTCGTTTCGTTCCAGGTCCCAAGCTTCCGGAGCGTCAATGTCGTGGTCGTTAGACTGATTCAAATACCATTGATAATGAAAATCCGGGTCGTTGGGAGTATAATAGATTGGACAGATGCCAATCTTTTCCACATGCTCTACCAAAGGATTGCTCTCAAAGGCGCTGAGCACCTCTTCCAGGGTAAAAGCGGAGTTAAATTGAACCTTGTAGTAGCCCGACAGGTCTATTTCATTGGGGTCAATTGGTGGGGTAGAGCCGGGGAATTCCTTTTCAATATAGTTCACACCATAGGTGATAGCCAGCTGGTTCAGGTTAGGTTCTCCGAAGAGGGCGATGCCATTCTGCATATTTGGAATTATGTCGCGTATCGGGAGCTGAAAGTTGACAACCAGCATATCGGGAACATAGGTAACTTCCGGTAATTGGGGAGGTGGGCTACCAAAATAAGCCCACAAGGATAGAGGGATGGAAATAAAAAGAATGGTGAGCGATATGGGCAATCGGAACTTATTCATAACGTTATCTCCTTGAATTGGGAATTGAAGGTGAATTTAACTCAATGTATCATATATATAGCATAAATTTTGCCAATTTTAAATAATAAAATAAGAAATCGGGCTTTTATTTTCTCACTTCCTTTTCCATTTGCTTTTTTAGGAGAATGTAATATATTCAAGCAAGGATAGCTCTGATGGGAGGTGGATTTTGTGAGCAAAATCAAGTGTATTACTGCTGGGATATTGTTGATTTTTCTGCTAGCCGTCTGGGGATGTCACTCAGCAAAGGAAATTGGACCGGAGAAGGTTACTGCTGAAAAAGAAGAGTCCGGAAATCACTTAGTAGTGAATAGCGAACAGGAGAGCGTATCTTCGGGAGACAGCGGTCAAGAGACTGTCTCCACAGAAGAAAGCTCAATAACTATTACCGGCAAAGTAGTGATTTTCGCAAAAGGCAGTAAATCAGAGACAATAACAATAGAGGTAATTCAGGAGAATCAAGAGCCAATTACCTACACTATGGTCGGTTCGTTGGGGTATAGCTTAAAGAATAAAGAATGTGAGATGGTGACGGTAATCGGTCATCTCACCGAGAAGGGTTTCTCGGTAGTTCCCGGTCCCCATCTTTGGGTAGATGAAATAAAGGAGGAGTAGAGTTGAGTTCTCCCGACGCATATCAGCCATTGCCGGAACCGAATCTGGACGAGCTGATAGAGCTCTGGCGCAAACAAGTGAATAACCATCCCCAGGAAGCAAGCGGTTGGTATAATCTGGGAAGCGCCCTATCCAAAAGAGGGAGAAGAGACGACCTGGACCAGGCGGTGGAGACGCTCAAAAAAGCTTCCACTATCTCCGAAAACGACCCAGCGGTATGGTTTAACCTGGGAAATACCTACCTGCGCCGACGTCATCCCGGGGATATTGATTCTGCTCTGGATGCTTATACCCGTTGCCTGGAATTAGAGGGGGAGCAAGCCAAAATCTGGGTGGGGTTAGCTTGCGCACTATTGCTGCGTCGTTCCGAAGGAGACATTGACGCCGGGGTGATGAACCTTCGCCGGGCAATAGACCTGGAACCGGAACGTCCGGCATACCGTCTCCAATTGGCTATGGCGCTGGAGGCTTTAGCTAGTGGAGAGGCATTGGTGGAAGCTGCCGCTCAGTGCCAGATGGCGTTAAAAAAGGATGTTGATAATGCTCGCGGTTGGTATCTGTTGGCTAGAATTCAGGCTCTGTTGGGCGACCAGGAAAGGAGCATAGTTGCCCTGGAGGAGGCAATACTTTTAGACAGTGATTTTTCCTTTTTAGCCGGTCAGGAGCAAGCCTTCCAAAAAATACACAGCCATCCACGCTTTCAACAGTTGATAGGGAAATGGTTGGAGTAGGGGGCTAAGGTTTAAAACCTCAAAATGGTTTTTACGGATTTAATGCTTGACACGAGAAAAATAGTATATTATTATTCCTATCGGATTAGTCGTATATGTCCTCCGCAACCCTAAGATGAAACTAACCGCGCGCAGTGAATATGCTCTGCTGGCTCTGGTATATTTAGCCAGAAACTATTCCCAGGAATACATAACTACGGAAAGGATAGCCCAGGCGCAAGATATCCCTCGGAAGTTTCTGGAGCAGATATTATTGACTCTAAAAAGGGCACGTTATCTGCGTAGTTTCAAGGGGCAACACGGCGGCTATCAGTTAGCCAAATCACCGCAAGAGATAAACATTGCCGAGATTGTGAGACTATGTGATGGAGCCCTGGCTCCCACCGAATCAGTGAGCCAGTTTTTCTACGAGAAGACACCTTTAGAAAGGGAAGGGAAATTGCTGCGCATCTTCAGGGATATTAGAGATTATGCTGCGGAGAAATTGGAAAGCACCACGATTGCGGATGTCAGCTGAAGAAAATAGTTTTTTTATATAGTGTAAAGACTACTAATTCTATGGATTAAGGAGAATTTGATGATAGAGATGATAACCGTCCTGGGCGGACGCGGTAAATGCGGGCAGGCGGAGCCGGTGGAAGAAGTCCAGCTCAAGATGGGGGAGATTGTGAGCATTGTGGGACCGACCGGCTGTGGCAAAACCACGCTCATCAACGACATAGAGCTCTACGCCAACGACAATACGCCATCCGGACGCCGGGTGCTCATTAACGGTCTTCCCCAACCGGAGGAATTCATCAACGACCCCTCCAAAAACCCCATTGCCCTCATCTCGCAACATACTAACTTTCTCTCCGACTTACCGGTGAAGATTTTTTTGGAGACTCACGCGCGCATTAGACACTCCAGTAATCCAGCAAACGCCGTGGCTGAGACCATAAATTTTGCCAATCAGCTGACCGGCGAACCAATCATTATGGAAAGCGCCATGACTGAGCTATCCGGTGGACAGACCCGAGCCCTGCTAATTGCCGATGCGGTTATTATCGGAAATTCACCGATTATCCTGCTGGATGAGATAGAGAACGCCGGTATCCATCGCACCAAAGCGCTGGAGCTTCTAAAAAATTATGACAAAATATTCATCTTCGTCACCCACGACCCCCGCATCTCCTTGCTCTCCGATTACCGCATCGTTATGCGCGACGGAGCTATGCAAGATGTGCTGCGTACTGATGAGGAGGAACAACTGGTGGCGCAAGAGATAAAGAAATTGGACGACCTTCTGTTGGATTTCCGCAATCGCATCCGCTCCGGCGAGCGGTTGGGAGAAGCACAGCTTAAGGAACAACTACGCACTTTGAACTACATCACCTGACCAGGAGTTAAGTAATGAAGCTAGTAATTTGTGCCGGGCCACCGACCAGCGGCAAAACAACAGTATTAAAACAGGTCGCCAGAAGGCTTACCGTCAAGAATTATTCGCTCGCCTATCTGAAGATAGATGTGCAATTCGCCGACGAAGACGAAATCTTCGCCGCCGAATTCGGCATACCCGCGCGCAAAGTCTATTCCGGCGAACTTTGTCCTGACCATTGCACTGTTATGGTCCTGGGCGACGCAATTGAGTGGGCTCAGGAGTCTTCCGCTGATGTTCTGCTGGTGGAGACTGCCGGGCTCTGTCTGCGCTGTTCGCCTTATGTTGAGGGCTTACTGGGCGTGGTGGTCCTGGAAGCCACCAGCGGAATGAACCTCCCCCGAAAGATAGGCCCGATGCTCTCCTTGGCGGATATAGCCGTAGTCACCAAGATTGACCTAATCTCCCAAGCGGAACGGGAGGTATTCCGAGCGCGCATTCTGGAGGCGGTGGATAGCATCTTTGTAGTGGAGGCAAACGCTCTCTACGGCATTGGCATAGACCCCCTGGTGCGCAAAATTGAATCGGCAAATGAAGTAACCCCACCGCTCTTCCTGAGAGGTAGTCCGCCTATCGGCACCTGCACCATCTGCGTGGGCAAAAAGGAGATTGGCTGGAGAAAGCACTTCGGCGTGGTGCGGGCGCTGGATAATCAGAATTTTTATCGCGGCGAATGAAATGACTGTCTACAAGTATTCACATTATTTTTCGCTGGGATATAATGTTAAAAGGAGTGTGTGATGGATAATCCCACTGAGGTTAAACTCCCGGGTTTGGATTGCGGGATATGCGGGTTTCGCACCTGCGACGATTTTGCCGAACGACTGGCGGAGCAACCGGAACTTCTGGTGCGCTGTATTCACCTTTCGGAAAATATGGTATCTGTCCCTAATCCTGTAGAAACCTCGGGATTAACCCCTTCAAGCTGTGGTGGAGTCTGCACAGCATTAACCACGGATACGGCAGAAAAATGGCGCGACAGCTTGGGTCGGGAGTTTGACTTCTATCTGGAGCATTTTCCGGAAGAGCCCGGTCCCCGGGAGATTATTCTCCCGCACAACCCCATGCTTACTCGGGAGATGGAGATAAAAAAAGGTGAGATACTCATCGGCAGACCGCTGGGGATATCCTGTGGCTGTCCTATCACCCATTGCGGCGTGGCGATGGATGTGGATTCCCGCAGCGGCGTAATTGTGTGGTGTGTAACCGGACCGTTAGGTCCACGCCAGGAGGGATACAAAGACTTAGGTTATTACATCGCCGAGGGCTATGAAGGACTTATTACTGAAACTCGCTCTGAGTTAAAGATTGGCGCTCGCTATTACTTCCTGCCGAGGATGTGTATGCTGCAGTGGCGCCACAGCGGGCTGATTAACTATCTCAACCGCACCAAAGAGGGTTGGCAGGTGCGGTTGGAGGGTTTGTGGATTGGATGAAGATTAGCCAGGGAAGATATTAGATATATTGGTAATTAAGTGCAACCGCCCGGCAAGGGCGGTTTATCGTTTGATATTTTTTGTCTACTTAAATCAAAGACAAAGGCAGAGTAGCGGGCAACTTTTGCTTGACAGGAAGGGGCTTCCCAGTTACTATGTAAAGTCGCAGTGAGCGGGGTGTAGCGCAGTTTGGTTTAGCGCGCCTGCTTTGGGAGCAGGAGGTCGGAGGTTCAAATCCTCTCACCCCGAAAAAGCCATAAAGTCAGTTTGGTCAATATTGATGCGCCCGTAGCTCAGTTGGATAGAGCATCGGACTTCTAATCCGGCGGTCAGTGGTTCGAATCCACTCGGGCGTAGATGTTTCACCCTTAAATAGTTGCAATGGTGAGTGTAGCTCAACTGGTTAGAGCACTGGACTGTGGCTCCAGCTGTTGGGGGTTCAAGTCCCCTCACTCACCCCAGCCTGCCCCCGTGATTGGTATATTGCCCAAAAAACCTCCAATCACGGGTTTTTTTAGGCACTGATACTATGAAAAACAACCCCTTCGCTCGTTACGCTCCGCAATTGCTCATCGCTGCCGTGGTATTAATTGGCTACGGCTATATGTTCACCGGCTTTTTCGCCCACGACGACTTTGAGTGGCTCACTCTGGCAAAGCAAATAGCCGATGGGCAAATGCCGTCATCTGCACAAACTGTAGGCTTTTTCCGGGTCTGTGTAGCGATAGTTATGGCATTGTGGGTGAAGGTCTTTGGCTTTCTCCCCTGGGCACACTATGGTCTGAAGATATTAATCCACATCGCCAATGTTCTGCTCATCTATCATATAGCCAACACTTTTTTGAAGGAGCGCGCGGCCGCAATGCTGGCTGGGCTGGCTTTTGCCCTGTCAGCGCTCACCGGAGAAGCCATAACCTTCTACTCGGCGCTTACCGACCAGCTGGCTTTTTTGTTCTTTGCCGCTTCGCTTTACTGCTTCCTCAAACCGGAGCGCCATTATCTTCACTTAATATCCGCCTGGCTTCTCTATTTCCTGGCACTAACTTCCAAAGAGACCGCCGTCTTTCTTCCTTTGCTCACGCTCACTATCTCTTTCCTGTGGAAGAAGCAGAAGCTGACCGCTGCACTCCGGGAAAATTCCGGCTATCTGGCGCTAATGGTTGTCTATCTTCTTTTCTACTTTCTAGCTCTGCCTACACAATATTTCATCGCCACGGGAAGGTATCATTTGAGCTGGGGTCTGCCCGCCAGCCTCTTCCAAAATCTGGTTATTTTCTTCATCAGTCCATATTTTTCTCTGGCGCGTTTAGAGGTGGACAGAATTTTGGCTCTGAAAATATCCATTCTCCCCGTTTTGGCGCTATTTCTGCTATTCTACTTCATCGCCGTCGGGCAGAAGAAAACCCGCAATACTATAGCAATACCCTTGATTGCCTTGATATGGATGATAGTCGGTGAGCTGGCTTTTTTGCCCCTGATTGGGGGAGAGATAGCCCCCTCGCGCTATCTTTATCTGGCTGGTGGGGGCTTTGCCATACTTCTGGCTTGGTTAATTTCACGGCTGTGGAAGGAACGGGTTTGGGTGGTGGTAACCCTCTTTTCTGCGTTATATCTATTCCCCAACTTAGTATTAGGATGGATTCAAGAGGAACGGGCTCTCTCGGAGCAGGTTGAGTATCAGCAGTTACTGAGTGAAGTGAAGAAGCTGGAGCCACCTCCGGGGAGCGTAGTGATTTTAAGAGGCGTTGCCGAGAGCATTGAGGAGGGTGTGGTGCACGGCGAACATCCAGCCACTATGTTGAAGCTGTTGGGACCATCTCAGGTTGATTATGTAATAGCCGGCGAGGGAAAGGTGGAGCCCAGGGGCGAAAATGTGTATTACCTGACCATTAAGTCCCCATAAGTCCCGATAAGGGGATAAAATCGCAAAGAGGGGAAATGAATCTCCGCCCTGGTTATCAATGGTTAATCGTTTATTTTATTGTGTGCCTAATCCTGGTCTCCAACAGTCAATGTTCAAGGGAGAAGGGTAGTTCATTTGAGGAGAGCGGGAAGCTGGTATTTGACTCGGGGAATTTGACTTCCATTGATAGTGCGCAGATTGGGGATGATTCGGCAAAACATTCCCATTGGAAATTGGAAGATTGCGGAGTTCTGGTTCAATCTGCCGACCTGGGGAAATTTGATGAATCTGGATTATTTCCGGGTAGCCAGATAACACTTGACGATGATAATTACAGTGATATTCTGGTGAAGTTTCGGCTCACTCTGCCGAGTGGTTCGTGTGCCGGACTGGTCTTTCGCGCCGATGAATCGGGAAATTACTACCGGTTGTTGGTAGTGATGATTGAAGGGAAGTCGTTGGCTCGTCTGGAATTGGTTAAAGATGGCAAAAACTATGTATTGGACAGCGGTCAGGTGAGGGTTAAGCCGGATAGACCGGTGGAGGTGAGCTTAGTCGCGAAAAAAGACATTCTGCGGGTGCAGGTTGGCGGTGAGGAAGAGTTAAAAGCCAGGAACGAAGCTCTCACCACGGGAAGCTGGGGGTTATTCGCCGGCGGAGATGGGGGGGTTAGGTTTGAGCGGATTCTGGTCTACGAGGAGTGAGATAGAATAAATACACTTGACAGGTTAAATCCGTTTCTGTTATATTTTGCCAGAACTTGATGTAAATGCGCCAGTAGCTCAGTTGGATAGAGCGACAGATTCCGGATCTGTAGGTCGGAGGTTCAAGTCCTCTCTGGCGTATTTTTTATATAGCTTGGCAACTTTCTGGGCCGCTAGCTCAACTAGGCAGAGCAACAGACTCTTAATCTGTGGGTTGAAGGTTCAATTCCTTCGCGGCTCAAAAAATGAAAACTTCCCCCTCCAGCCAGAGGGGGATTTTCTAGTTCTGTCCAAATATGCTCTCTATTTTTTCTGCTCTTGACTATGATTGGGTAAATATGATAGAATTTGAAAAATGGCGTATTGATAAGCAAATATGCAGTAAATAATCTTTATTCGCTAAATCCACTAAGAATATTTAACAAAGGAGTCAGTATGCCCAGGTATGCTCTGGCTATACTCGTGTTATTGCTATTGGCTAATTTAGCGATAGCCGAGAATGAGAAAGAGCTGGCTTACGAATCATTCCAGGAAGGAATGAACCTTTACGAAGCCAGCAAATACAGCCGAGCGGTCGGAAAATTCCAGGATGCTATTGAATACTTCAAATTAGTTGACGACCAGCTGGGAATTGCTAAAGCCCAAACTATGATGGGCAGCGTATATGAGGTCCAGGGCCAATTCCAGGACGCTATTGACCTGTATCAGAAGGCCGAGACGGTCTTCACCAATGCCAAGGAGATGCTCTGGCTGGGTGTGGTCTATAAATATACGGGTTCAGCGCTGGCTGGGAAAGAGGATTATGAGCAAGCTCTGGCTTACCTGGATAAGGCTTACACTCTATTCAAAGACAATAAAGATGCCGGGGATATGGCTTTGACCAGTGCCAGCATCGGCTCGGTCTATTACGCCCTGGGGGAATACGACAAAGCATTGAGCATTTTTGACCGTGCGGAGGGTGAGTTTGTAGGGCAGAAGGACGAGAAGGGCAAGGGGCGTATGCTTTTGGAGAAGGGAAACATATACCTTTCCCGCGAGGATTACGACCCGGCATCAAAGTATTTCAACGAAGCACTGGGCGTGTATAATAATCTGGAGGATAATGAGGGCTCAGCCAAGGCTTTGCTCAACATTGGCATTGTCTACGAGAATAAACGGGAATATGACCGCGCTCTGGAAAATTTGAACGAAGCTCTTACCAAATTTCAGGGCGTGGGTAGCCAACCGGGCATTGCTCAGGTGATGCGTCACATTGGCACAATTTATATGGCTCAGGGCAAGGACTCAGATGCCCTGCGCTACTTTGACCAGGCTCTGACTATCACCCGCAGTTTGGGGGATTATGAGGGCGAAGCTCAGGTGCAGAATGCTATGGGTCAGGTCTATATGCGTAAGGGAAATGCCCGGAAAGCGGCGCTTTACTTTGAAGCGGCTCTGCAAATTTATAACAACCTAAATAACCAAACTGGAGCTTCTTCCGCTCTACAAAATCTGGGTCTCTCTCTGGTGGAACAGGGAGATTACGACGGAGCGTTAAACTCCTTTACTCAAGCCTTAACCATCCGCCGGGCTATCAAGAACAATGTCCTCATCGCCGAAACTCTGGTGGCAGTGGGCAAACTGTATCAGACTAAGGGTGAGTATGAGAACGCGTTAACTCAATTGCTGGAAGGTGAAGGGTTAAAAGGTAGCCTGGGAGATAAGAGTGGACAGGCGCAAGTATTGCAGATGATTGGCAATATTTATTACAAGATGGGCGATGTGGTCAGCGCCGAGAAGAATATGCAGAAGTCGGTTGATACTTATAAAGCGGTCAAGGATGACCTGGGAGCAGCCTATTCAGTGCTTTATATGGGAGATATTGTTCGGACTACCAAAAACCTGGATTTGGCGCTGTCAGATTACCAGGAAGCCCAGGGTCTATTCCGCCAGGTCAATGAGGAGGTAGGCGTGGGTTTGAGCGCACTGGCTATTGGGCAGATACAAGCCAACCGGGGCAATTACGACGAAGCAATGAGCAATTACACATCTGCTCTGGATATCTTCACTCGCCTGAACGACAGTGAGAATATCGCCCGCAGTTACAATCTGGTGGGGGAGGTGGCTACAGTTCAAGGAAACTTCCCCAAAGCGATGGACAGCCATCAAAAAGCTTTTGAGACCTATCAGCGGGCGCAAAATCAGATGGGTATGGCGGAGACCAAGGGCTATTTTGGCGATATGTATATGGCAAAAAGCGACTACAACTCCGCCATTCGTTTTTATGACGAAGCTCTGCGCCTGTATCGTAGCCTGGGCAATGTCCCGGGAACCGCCGGTATGCAATCCAACCTGGGCCGGGCTAATATGCTTAAGGATGAGTTTGATACCGCGGTAAGATTTTTCGAAGATGCCATCACTTCCTACGATTCCATAAAGGATATGAATAGCAAGGCAGCCGCAGAGATAGGTTTAGCAGAGGTGCTGGTAAGGCAGGGTAAACCGGAGGACGCACTCAATAAATACCAAACTGCCCTGTTAACCTACCAGAATCAAAAAGACTTGAAGGGCCAAGCAGACACCCACACCAAGGTCGGCGATATTGAATACGGTCAGATGAAATACGACCTGGCGTTAGTCAGCTATCGCCAGGCGCTGAGCTTTTATGAGCAACTGAAGCTGGATTTGGAAGTGGCTAATCTGTTGGCCAGGATTGGAGAAACCCAGACTAAACTGGCTGATTATAAGAATGCCCTGACCAATCTGGAGAAAGCTTTGTCTATTAAAGAAGCCAAGGGCTTAAAATCGGATGTGGCTAAGATTCACACCCTGATAGGTAATTGTCTGGACGGTTCAGGAAAAAGCGTTGAGGCCAAGGCAAGTTACGACCAGGCACAGGTCATTTATCGCGAGCTGGGAGACCAGATGGGTTTGGCTTTTGCTCTATACGGCCTCGGTCGGATGCAATATCTTAATGGCGAGTTGGACAATGCTCTCAAAAACTTCAACGAGTCGCTAGCCATCTTTCGCGATTTGCACGACCAGAAGATGACTGCAGAAGACCTGCTGGATATCGGGCAGGTGCATTACGACACTGCAGTGTATCAGGAAGCCAGTAAGGAGGTAGGAGAGGCTCTACGCATTTTGCGCAGCATCACCGATGATGACGGCACCGGGCGCGCTCTTAATCTATTGGGTCGCATCTATGTGCAGTTAAAACAAGGCGCTAATGCTCAACGTTATCACGCCGATGCCCTGGAGATATTTAAGAAATTAGGCAATGAGAATCGTCAGGCGGAAACGCTCTTTTATATGGGGTCAGCCTACGAAGTTGATAACGATTTTGAACAAGCTAAGGGTTACTATTCTCAGGCGCAAGCTCTCTGGCAGAAGCTGGGTGTAGCCATTGAACTGGGCGAGTCTTCCTTTGCTCTGGGAAGGTGTGAAGAAGCTTTAGGCAATCATCAAGTTGCACTGGCTCAATATCTGCAAGCATTGACCTCTTTTGAAACTATTAAAGACCAAACCAAAATCGCCTCTACTGAAGACGCCAGGGGAGGGATTTTCCTGACTCTTGTGGATTTGACCAATGCGTATAAATCCTACGACCGGGCGATGAATATTTGGAAGGTCTTAAAGAATCTTAGCGCTCAGGCGAGCAGTATGCACAATGCTGGCAGAGTGCAGGCAAAGGGCAACAAGTTTGACGACGCTTTGAGACTCTACGAGCAAGCTCTGGCGCTATATCAACAAGCCGGAGATACTCTGGGTCAGGCTGAGGTTCTGATTGACATTGGGGCGATGTATCAGCGCAAGTTTGATTACGGCACGGCACTGGCTCGCTTTGAGGAATCCAAGAAGAATTATGAAGCCAACAGCTATCCCCTGGGTGAAGCAGATGCCCTCAACCATATTGGCGATATTAAGCTAGCCTCCTTCCAGCCGGATGAGGCTTCCGTAGCCCACAGCCAGGCGATTCAAATCTACCGTGACCAACGCAATCAACTGGGAATTGCTGAATCACTTAACTACTACGGTAAAGTATTGCTCTACAAGAAAGATTATCGCGGAGCGGTGCGCCAATATAACGAAGCCCTGCGCATTTATAGAGCTTTGGGCGATGTTGGCGGAGAGGCAGTCTCCCTGCACTATCTCGGTAAGGTTATGCAGGAGCAGGGCGATATTGAGAGCGCCAGCAACTATTACAATCAATCGATAACACTCTTTGAGGACAATAAGATAACCCTGGGATTGGCGGAGACGCAGTTAGACGCCGGTTCTGTGGAAGTGGCTAAGAAAAACGCTGATGGGGGTATAGCCCTGTATCAGCAGGCTTTAACCAGCTTTGTTACCGAGCTGGATTTAGTGCATCAGTGCACCGTGCAGAGATTACTCGGTGAGGCTTATGCGTCAAAAGGTGATTATAAACTAGCCTTACAGAGTTATGACCAGTCTATCTCTTTGGCGGGCAAATTAGGCGACCAGGTGGCTGAGGAACGAGCGCTGTCTCTTGAAGGCAAAGCCAATCTTGGTATGGGAGAGGTCAAGACCGCCCTGGGGATTTTTCAGAGGGCTCTGGTAATTGCCCAATCGGCCAACGATGTGCTGATGCAGGCAAGCATCAAAAACGATATTGGTCTTTGTCTGGAAGCTTCCGGAAGCCTTGCCGAAGCCGAGGCGATGTATCGCGATGCGCTTTCCGCATACCAGAATAACAGCGAGACTTCAGGTATGGCTGAGGCTTATAACAATATCGGTTCGGTGGAAGAGAAAGCTGAAAAGCTGGATGCCGCGGTCAACGATTATCTGACCTCATTGGATTTATATCGCCAACTGCGCGACCAACTAAAGATGTCTACCGTTTTGACCAATGTTGGAAGGGTGGAATATAAACGCGAGAACTACCGCGAGGCGACTAAATATTTCACTGAGGCTCTTCGGGGTTATACCCGCTTTCAGGACGAGCTAAATTGTGCCCATACTCTGCGCTGGCTGGGCAACTGTTTGTATCATCAAAAGAACTATCATAGTGCGGAACGGTATTATGACGAAGCCCTGCAGAAATATTCCACTCTGGGCGAGACCGACTTAATCGGTTGGGTGAATTACGAGAAGGGCATATGTTATGGCGAAGGGCAGGACTACGAGAATGCCATACAGGCACTCACTTCCGCCCAGAGCAGTTTCTCCCAGTCAGCAAATACCAGGGGTTTGGCTTTGGCGAGTTATCAGTTAGGAAATGTGGCTATGCAGAAGAGCGATTACTCTACTGCAGAGGGAGCTTACCAATCGGCGGTGGATACTTTCCAACAAGTAAAGGGAGCCGACCAGGAGTTAGCGGACGCTTATAATGCTTTGGGGGGTGTTCAGGAGCTTTTGGGAAAACAGGAACTTGCCTTAAAGAATCAGCAGAGCGCCTACGACCTGTATAAGAAATCCAAGCTGAATCTGGGCATGGCAATTTCCGCTAACCGTATGGGAGTTTTGCTGCGCATTAAAGGTGATTATGTTCAATCAATGAAACTACATACCGAGGCGGAAAACCTATTTACCGCCGAGAACAACCTGGCTGGTCTTGCAGATACCGCCTATTATCTGGGATTACTCTACAGTGCGCAGCACAGCTTTGATGAAGCGATTAAGAAGCTGGAAGATGCGCTCAATCGCTACAAGGAACTTAAAAATTTAGCGCAAACTGCCCGAACGCTCAACGAACTGGCTGGTATTTACGATTCTAAGGGGGAAAGCGCTAAGGCAAAAGAATACTACGAGCAGTCGCAGATAGTCTTTCGTCAGATTCGCTAGAAAAAATATTAGACCGGGGAACCATCGGTTCCCCGGTCTTTTGCTATTGATGAGCAAGAAAGTAAATATCAGGCTGGTAACAAATAAAATAAAAGATTGGGGACGGGAATATCTCTACTCCCTGGCGGGGCTAGTCTATCCCTCAGCCTGCCATCTATGCAAAAATGAGCTTCACTCTGATGAGAGCTTGGTCTGTTCTATTTGCTGGCAGGAAATAGCCGGGATTGAGCCGATTTACCATTCAGAGCTTATGCTTATAAACGAAATACCCATCTATGGCATTTTCAGTCTGGCAATGCACCAAGAGAAAACTCAGGAGCTGGTTCATCTCATAAAATACGAGAATCTTCAACTGCTTGCCGAGAGATGGATTACTGTTTGTGCCGATAGGTTGGATAAACTCAAGGATTTGCCGATAGATTTTATAGTCCCCGTTCCTTTGCACCACGCCCGCCGGCGGGAAAGAAGCTACGACCAGGCGCTGGTAATCTCCCGCGCAGTTGCCAAAATCATTGGCAAAAAAGTAGAAACTAAAGCCATCAGGCGTTGTCGGAATACTAAACAGATGGTGAATTTAGCCGGTAGAGAGCGGCTTAATAATGTGCTGGATGCCTTCAGTTCATATCCAGAGGTGGAACTCAAAGGAGCAAGGGTGCTACTGGTTGACGATGTCTATACTACCGGCGCCACCACCTCACAATCTGCTAAGGCGTTATATGCGGAGGGAGCTTTGCAGGTATATGTATTCTCTATGACCCGAGCAATGGGGAGTTAATGGCGTTGCTATGTTGACCGCGCCAAGCGTAACTTTGACATTTAGTTTAACTTTTTTGGTTGTATTTACGATGAATTATGTGTTATTCTATTCAGATGAACAGTTATTCCTAAAGGAAAGAAGTTTATGGTATTAGAAAGCATTTTCAAGCATTTTCTGTATTCCTCATTGAGGAGAGACATATGAAGGTAACCGATTTCAATATGGCAGAGTATTTGCAATTCAATCCTGCTGAGGGAACCATGATGCTAAAATCTCAGCGGATGGTGATGATGTCCGCTCACTCATTCGGGATTCTTCTGAAGGAGATCTATACTATTGGCGGTGAAAATATGCTCCGAGTCTTCTTTCGCCGGTTTGGCGAGGCAACCGGCAGAGACGACGCCAAGCTGCTGAAAGTGGAATTTTCGCCGGATACCGATATGGATTGGATTGCTCTGGGTCCTACCATTCACACCTGGGAGGGTATCGTTAAGGCAGTCCCTGAAGTTATAGATTTCAACCGTAAAGATGGTCATTTCTACATGAAAGGAACCTGGGAAAATTCTTTCTATGCCGAACAATGGAAAGCTATGATGGGCCCCAGCAAGAAACCTATCTGTGATATACTTACCGGCTACGCTACTGGTTATGCCAGCGAATTTTTTGGACGCGACTTGATATGTAAAGAGCCGACCTGCGTGGCTTGCGGCGACGACAAATGCCGCTTTGAAATAAAGCCTCGTGAGGAATGGGGGGACAAATAGGACTGAACAGAGAGCAATGCTGTGTGATTGAACTGGGGTTGCTGAATAAGCACCCCTTTTCCATTTCTCCCACAGCCGGGTCATCAGGGCAATTGTGCTTGACTGCTATTCAACTATTTGCTATCATTTTAATTCAAAGCATAAGCATTTATCAATTGACTAAACGGAGGACGAAAAGATGGCTATGCGAGTAGCAATAAACGGTTTTGGACGTATCGGTCGCTGTCTTTTGCGGCTGGCTTACAGAGACAAAGAGATAGACTTTGTAGCCATAAACGACATAACTGATGTCCAAACCCTAGCCCACCTCTTGAAATATGATTCCGTTCACGGAACATTTGCCGGTGAGGTTGCCAGCGGTGAGAATTCCATTACCGTTGACGGTGACGAAATCAGGATATTTACCGAGCGGGCCCCGGCAAAGCTTCCCTGGAGGGATTTGGGTGTTGATGTAGTGGTAGAGGCTACCGGACTCTTTCGCGACCGGGAATCAGCAAAAAAACATCTGGACAACGGCGCTCGGCGCGTCCTAATCACCGCACCGGGTCGTGACCCGGACGCAACTCTGGTCTACGGCGTCAACCATAAAATCTTTGACCCCAAAAAACATTTCATTGTCTCCAATGCTTCCTGCACCACCAACTGTCTAGCGCCGGTCGCATTCGTATTGCACCAGGAGTTCGGAATTAAAAAAGGCTTAATGACTACGATTCACGCCTATACTAACGACCAACGGCTTTTGGACCTGCCCCACAAAGACCTGCGCCGGGCTAGAGCGGCAGCGGTCTCTATGGTGCCTACCTCTACCGGTGCAGCTAAAGCCATCGGCTTAGTCATTCCGGAGTTAAAAGGTAAGTTGGATGGCATGTCGGTGCGCATTCCCACGCCGAATGTCAGCGCCGTAGATTTAGTGGTGGAGTTGGAAAAAGCGACCACCAAAGACGAGATAAACAAGAAATTCAAGGAATACTGTCAAGGACCGCTTGCGGATGTTTTGCTCTATACTGAAGAACCTTTGGTATCTTGTGATTTCAACGGTTGTCCGGCGGCGGGAATAGTGGACGGCGAGCTTACCAATGTGATTGACGGCAACTTCGCCAAAGTTTTCGCCTGGTATGATAATGAATGGGGCTTCACCGTTCAGCTTTTGCGCATTTTGAAATTGATGGGGAGCAAGTGATAGATGAATAAGAAGACGGTGAGAGATGTCGACCTTAAGGGAAAACGGGTACTTTTGCGCGCCGACTTGAATGTTCCTCTGGTCGACGGCCAGATAGAAGACGACACCAGAATAAGAGAGAGCCTGCCCACTATCAAATATGTCCTCAGTCAGGGGGGGAGGCTTATATTGATGTCCCATTTGGGAAGACCGGAGGGGGAAAAGAAGCCGGAGTTTTCACTTCTCCCGGTAGCCGAACGATTGAGCGAACTCCTTGGCCAGGAAGTTACTATGGCGCCGGATTGTGTAGGACCGGCAGTTGAAGCCCTGGTAGCTAAACTGGTTCCCGGTCAAGTTATTCTCCTGGAAAACACCCGTTTTCATAACGGGGAGACGGAGAATGACCCGGGTTTTGTTGCCAGGCTGGCAAAACTGGGGGATGTTTTGGTCAACGATGCCTTTGGCACCGCCCATCGCGCGCATGCTTCCAATGTCGGTCTTTCCCGGGCGTTGGGGGGGTCAGTGGCCGGCTTTCTGATGGAAAAGGAGATAGATTATCTCAGCCGAGCTACTCAGAGGCCGGAACACCCTTACATAATTGTTCTCGGTGGTGCCAAGGTTGACACAAAAATCAATGTTGTAGATAATTTGCTCAAATTAGCCGATGGGCTTCTTTTAGGGGGGCTGGTGGCTACCACCTATCTTGCCGCTGCCGGTTACCGGATTGGCAAAGACCGGATAGAGCCGGGCTGGATAGAGAGCGCCAAAAAGGGTTGGGCGGATTCGCAAGCCCAGGGCGACAAAATCAAGTTGCCCGTAGACCGTATCGCCGCCGGGGAGTTTTCAGATTCCGCCGAGCCCCAATATGTCCCCGACATTGACTTGCCCGCGGACCTGATGGGGATGGACATAGGTCCCAAGACCGTAGAGCTTTATCAGTCAATTATCGCCACTGCTCGCACGGTAGTCTGGAACGGTCCGATGGGAGTCTTTGAGTTTGAAAAGTTCAGTGAGGGCACCAAGGCTATCGCCCGGGCGATAGCGGATAGCCAGGCGGTCAGCATTGTTGGCGGCGGAGATACCATCGCCGCGTTAAATAAATATGGCTTAGCGGAGAAAATAGACCACATTTCCACTGGCGGGGGCGCCTCGCTGGAGTTCCTGGAGGGCAAGGAATTGCCCGGCATCGCCTCCATTACCGATAAGGAGTAATTATGCCGCGAACGCTCATTGCCGGCAATTGGAAGATGAATTTAAGAAAGGAAGAGGCAGTAGCTTTAGCCAGCCAGGTAGTCAGCAAGGCAAGCGAATTCCGGGCGGTGGATGTAGTTTTATGTCCAGCCTTCTGTTATATCCCGATAGTCCAGCAGATTATTCGGGGCACTACCATACATTTGGGAGCGCAGAATTGCTCAGCTGAGCAGAAGGGGGCTTACACCGGCGAGGTCAGCGCGGCAATGCTGGAGAGCCTGGAGGTGCAGTTTTGCATCGTCGGGCATTCCGAGAGGCGCGGTTATTTTCATGAAGACGACACCTCTATTGCCAAAAAGGTGGACGCATTGCTGGAAGAGAGTATCTGGCCCATACTTTGCATCGGCGAAACTTTAGAGGAGCGCAAGGCTGGCAAGACCTGGCAGGTGGTGAGCAAACAGCTGACCAACTGTCTGAAGCAAGTCTCCCCGGAGGAGGTCTCCCGCATAGCCATTGCCTACGAGCCGGTATGGGCTATAGGCGCCGGGGAAAGCGCTACCCCGGAACAGGCGGAGGAGATGAGCGCTAAACTGAGGGAACACATAAAGGTAAATTACGGAGCCGGGGTGGCCGACGCCACGCGGATAATATATGGTGGTTCGGTGGATGTGGATAATGCTCAGGCGCTATTATCGCAAGCTAATATTAACGGCGCATTGGTTGGCGGAGCGAGCCTTAAAGCCGAGGATTTTACTAAAATAGTTGCTATTTCTGCTCAAGTATAACTTCTGATTTAAAACTACTTGTTTTTTTGAAGACTTTATGTTATAAATATAGCTTCTTTTTCGCAAGCTCGGGAGGATTGAATGATTACCACTATAGTCTTAGTAATACATCTTTTGGCCTGTGCCGGTGTGATGCTCGTCGTCTTACTCCAAGCCGGCAAAGGCGCCGGTCTGGCTGGCGTCTTCGGAGCTTCCGGGGGTTCCCCGGAGGCATCGGTCTTCGGCGCCAAAGGTGCCGGCAGTTTCCTATCTAAGATGACCACTGCGGCAGCAGTCATATTTATGATAACTTCCCTGAGTCTTGCCATTCTCAAAAACCGGGATACGGCACAGGGCAAATCCCTTCTGGAAGACGAGACTAAGGCTACGACCGAGGAAAAGACCTCCACAACCACCAGCGGTGAAGAGGGCAAGACTACCAAATTGCCTAAAGACGAACAGGGCAAGTAATCTGTTCAACGATAATTACCAACCCCTGGGGAGGCGGCGAGCCTTCCCTTTGCCGTTTTGAATAAATGCGTCCTTTTGGATTCCATCAATCAATAGCCGGGGGTTACGCCAATGCTTTACTCTCGGCGCAGAAACTGGGTTTGACCGCCGTGCAGTTCTTTTCCCGTAATCCCCGCAGTTGGACGGCGCGTTCAGTCCCTGAGGAGGAGATTGCTCAGTTTCGCCAGCTCCAACCTAGCACCGGGGTATTGGTCACCGTCATCCATACCAATTACCTGGTCAACATTGCTAATCCGGATAAAGAGGTCTGGCAGAAGTCCTGCCGGGTGCTGACCGAGGAGCTGACTATGGCCAGGAGATTGGGCGTAGATTTTGTTGTTACCCATCTCGGCAGTCATCGCGGTCAGGGGCGGGAGACAGGACTTGCCCGGGTGCTTGAGGCAGTAAATACCGCCGGCGAAAAGGTTGGCTTAGATATTGAAAAGACACCGATTTTGCTTTTAGAGAATAGCGCCGGCGCCGGCAGTTTAGTGGGCAACCGTTTTGACGAACTCTCCGCAATAATAAAAGAATCCTGCGCCCAGAACTGTCTGGGAATCTGTATAGACTCCGCCCACGCCTACGCCGAGGGCTATGATGTTGGCACTCCCCCAGGCCGGCAAGTAATCTTTGAGCAGTTGGGAGAATATGCTTCCCACATCAAGCTAATCCATCTCAACGACTCTAAAGCAGAGATGGGCAGCCATCGTGACCGCCACGAGCATCTGGGGAAGGGCACTATCGGCGAGGAGAAGCTCGCCAACTTTCTGCACGACCGGTTGCTCTCCACTCAGCCGGTGGTTATGGAGACACCTATTGACGATTCGGGGAGAGACGAGGATAATCTAGCAGTCTTTTTGCGGTTAGATAGACATTAGGAAAAGATAAGTCTGTATTCACAAGTATGAATGAGGGTTTTTTACCATTCAGGAGGTAACGGCATCAGCATAAGGTCAAAAAACTTACCAGTGTATAAGCTCGCTTTAATAACTTTGTTTCTGCTCACCTTCCTGTCGCCTTCCTGTAAGGGCAAAGAAGGCGGCGTAACCCTGCCGGAATCGCTCTCCAAAGCACCGGCGTCCGGCGATACCTCCAGCGTTGACCAGACAATAACTGAGTCTATGGGGGGCGCCATTGTTACCGTTGCTGAGCAGGTCGGCCCTACGGTGGTAACTATCAATACTCTGACCACTGTAACCGGCAACTATTTCAACCCCTTCCAGGACTTCTTCAATTTCTATGGTTTTCCTGGCGGCACACCTTTTAAAGAGTATAAACAGAAGGTGCCGGGGATGGGCTCGGGCTTTATCATCTCCGGGGATGGATATATTCTGACTGCCGAGCATGTGATTCATCAGGTGGACGAGATTTCAGTAGTTCTGGCTGACGGCACTGAATATCCCGCCAAGCTGGTCGGCGCCGACTTTGCCACCGATGTCGCCCTGTTGAAAATAGAGGCAATCAACCTGCCGGTAGCTCAGTTGGGCAACTCCGACGAGGTGAAAGTAGGACAATGGGCTATCGCCATCGGACATCCCTTCGGGGAAGCGGTGGGCGGAACGGAGCCGACGGTAACTGTGGGCGTCATCAGCGCTAAAGACCGCACTATGAGCCGGAACGACGAAAGCGGATTTCGGGTCTATTCCGGCCTATTGCAAACCGATGCCGCCATTAATCCGGGCAACTCCGGAGGACCGTTGGTCAACTCCCTGGGTCAGGTCATCGGCATAAACACAGCCATAATTACCACCAGTGGCGGTTCCCTGGGCATCGGCTTTGCCGTGCCCATAAATATCGCCCGGGAGGTAGCTATTCAACTCATTCAGTACGGTATAGTGGTCAAAGCCTGGCTGGGAGTCTATGTCCAGAATATGACCCCGCAATTGGCAGAAGCTATGGGGGTAGAGAACTCCAAAGGCGTGCTCATCTCCGACCTCTCGCCGGACGGTCCGGCAGCCAAAGCCGGATTAGAGCGAGGAGACATAATCAAGGAGATGAACGGAACTAGCATTGAGAGCGTTACCGATTACGATAAGGTGATGCAGGAATTGAAGCCGGGGGATAAAATAGCCATAGTCATAGACCGCGGCGGAAGGGAGCTGACCGGGAAGATAACTGTGATTGCTCCACCGGGCGGTGAGGAGGGCCGTTAATTGATTTCCCGTTATAGCCGGAAGCAGATGGCGGATATCTGGAGTCGGGAGAATCGCTTTCGCATCTGGCAGGAAATAGAGCTTCTCGCCGTGGAGGCTTGGGCGGAGTTGGGCCGTATTCCTAACAAGTCGGCGCAGGTTATTCGCCGGAAGGCTAGTTTTGACCTGGCGCGGATTGATGAGCTGGAGCAGATTACCAACCACGAGGTAGTGGCATTTGTGCAGGCTCTTTCCGAGAGCGTGGGCGAAGAGGGGCGGTTTATTCACCTGGGTTTGACCAGCTCCGATATTATGGACACCGCTACCTCGGTGCAACTGAAGCAGAGCGCGGAATTGTTGCTAACCGGAGTTGATAAGGTTCTGGGACTTCTCGGTGAGCTCGCTTCTCGCTACAAACTCACACCTACCGTCGGTCGCACCCACGGCATCCACGCCGAGCCCACCACCCTCGGTCTGGTCTTCGCCAACCTGTGGTCGGAGCTAAAAAGCGACCGAGAGGTGCTGGCAGAGGCCGGCAGAGCGGTATCCTTCGGAAAGTTATCCGGTGCGGTGGGCACCTACTCCAGCCTGGACCCCTCGGTGGAAAAGAAGGTCTGCCGAGGATTAGGGCTCACTCCGGCGCCCATATCCAGCCAAATCCTCTCCCGCGACCGCCATGCTTACTATCTCTTCACCTGCGCCCTGGTTGCCTCCACTTTAGACCGTTTGGCGGTGGAGGTTCGCCATCGCCAACGCACCGAGGTCGGGGAGCTATTTGAGCCCTTTGGCAAAGGGCAGAAGGGCTCCAGCGCTATGCCCCACAAGCGCAATCCGGTAATCTGCGAACGGATTAGTGGGTTGGCGCGAGTAATCCGGGCTAATGTTCAGGTGGGATTGGAGAATATGGTCCTGTGGCACGAGCGAGATATCTCCCACTCCAGCGCCGAGCGAGTAGTGCTGCCGGATTCTGCTCTGGCTCTGGATTATATACTGGATAAGACCGCCTGGGTGTTGGAGGGACTGGAAGTGAACGAGAAAAAGCTTGCCGGGAATCTGGAGATGACCGGTGGACTGATTTTTTCCAGTAGAGTGTTGAGCGCACTGATAGATGGGGGGATGGAGCGGGAGAAAGCATATAGCATTGTGCAGGAAGCGGCGATGAAGATTTACAAAGATGGGGGCAATTTCTCTGAATTGCTGGCTAAGAATGCTGGGGTAATGAAGGTATTGGGGAAAGATGGACTTGCCAAATGCTTTGATATTAAGCAAAATCTGCGCTATGTAGAGGAGATTTTTAAGAGGCTGGGATTGGGGAGGTAAAATATGGAAAAAATACCGATAAACATTGATGAGAAGGTTAAGATTGTATTAGAAAAGAATACATATTTTTATCATCTTCCGGAAGCGGATAAGTTTTCTGAGGGAGAAGTATCTTTGGAATTACAGTTATTAATAAAACTAAGAGATATTGTAAAAAAAGAAGGGATTACTAAAGCCAATTTAAAAGGGTTTATTATTAGTCATAATGGCGGACTGAAAGCGATTTTGACTCTTATTGGGATATCCGCAGAGCTGTTCAAAAGGATAATAAGTTTCATCAGGATTGATAATGATGCAGAACTAGTAAAAATTACCAATAGAGAAAAATGGGCGATGGAGCTTTTTAACAGAGAGTGGGATGAGAAATTCATTGAGAATCTATTTTTACATAATGAAGCTTTTAGTGATTTTTTATTGAGCTTATTTTTAGATGGAATGACTATCAGGAGATTAAAGGAAGTGCTTCCTTACTTTGAGTTTAAGAAGTTTGATATCCGCAAGTTGAGATTTGAAGAGGATGAGCTTTTAGATACTATAATAAGATATAACCTAAAAGGTCATATCTATGCTACAAAAATTAGTAATCCGGAGGTTCTTTTGGAAAATGTTTTGCAAGAGAACAACATAAATTATGAAAGAGGTAGACTTAATAATATCACCAGAACAATGGATTTTATTATCCCGGACAAGGAAAGACCTAAGATTATCATAGAGAGTTACTACGCAGTTACCACATCATCTACTATGGGTGATAAGGCAAAAGCAGAGATTGGTGTGAAACGACAGATAGATAGATATTATGACTATGCGGTTTTCATCGGATTCGTTGACGGTATCGCTTGGTTTACCAGACAAGGTGACTTAAAACAACTAGTTTCAGCTTTTGATAATGTCTTTACCTTTCATCCGCTGGAAATAGAACGTTTCTTAACATTTGCCACAGATATTTTAGGTAAATGAAATGAAAGAAATAGAGATAATATTGGGTGATTGCCTGGAGGAATTGAGCAGATTCCCGGATAATACTTTTGATATGTCCTTTGCCGACCCACCATTTAACCTGAATAAGAAATACTCAAAAGTATCTGATAAAATAGACGAGGAAGAATATGTTTCTTGGTGTAATCAATGGTTAACTGAAATGGTGAGGATTACTAATGAGACTGGGTCTATCTTTGTGCACAATATACCTAAATGGCTTACTTACTATTCCTCCCATCTAAATAAAATAGCAAATTTTAGACATTGGATAAGTTGGAAAGCGATGGGCGCTCCTTTAGGTAAGACATTGCTTCCTGTCCATTATGGCATACTCTACTATACTAAATCCAAAAATGGCTTTAAGTTCTACGATCTTAGATGTCCCCACGAGAAATGCAAAAAATGTGGGGAATATGCCAGAGACTATGGCGGTAAGAAATCTCAAATGCATCCTTATGGCACACTTATGACCGATGTTTGGACAGATATACATAGGATTCGCCACATTAAACGCCGAGACGAACACCCCTGTCAATTGCCTATTCCATTGCTAGAAAGGTTAATTTTAATGTCCACAGACGAGGGAGATTTGGTCTTAGACCCGTTTGTGGGCACTGGAACAAGTGGTATTGCGGCAAAAAAACTGGGGAGAAGGTTTGTAGGAATTGATATTGACGAAAAGTATGTAGAAATATCCAGAAAAAAGATTGATTTAGCTAGCCCAGAAAAACTAGAAGATGTTTACATTTCTAAATATCTAGGTAAAATTATCACTTTAAGAGATAAGGATTATGAAAAAATTAAAGACATAATGAATTTTGACAGTAGTTCTTTCAATCAACTAGAGATTATTAGTTACAGAGACTCCAAATGAACTACCAAATCAACAAAAAAGCCCTGCTCTACGAGGGTAAAGCCAAGAGGGTCTACGCCACTGACGACCCGAAATTGGTCATTCAAGAGTTCAAGAACGACGCCACCGCATTTGACGGTGTCAAGCACGAACAAATTAGCGGTAAGGGGGTAGCCAATGCCCAGATAGCGGGAATGCTTTTGGGCTACTTGAACGATAGCGGCATACCCACCCATTTTCAAAGGATACTATCCGAGAACTCTATGCTCGTTCTACTGCTGAAGATGCTCAAGGTGGAGTTCGTGGTGCGCAATATCTCCGCCGGTTCCATTTCTAAGCGGTTGGGCTTGCCCGAGGGAGAGGTTTTTGAACGACCGATTGTGGAATATTATTACAAGGACGATGCCCTGCACGACCCGATGGTCAACCGCAATCATCTTTTGATTCTGGACTGGATAAAGGAGAAAACGCTGGAAGAGTGTGAGCGCTTGGCGCTGGAGATTAACCATTTGCTGGGTGACTTTTTTACGCGTTGCCATCTGCGTCTGGTGGATTTTAAGCTGGAGTTTGGTCTAAAAGACGGCAAGGTCTATCTGGGCGACGAGATTTCCCCGGACACCTGCCGGCTCTGGGACTTAGCCACTAACGAGAAATTGGACAAGGACCGTTTTCGCCGGGATTTGGGTGGTGTGGAGGAGATGTATCAAGAAGTTCTGCGCCGGGTGCGCCAGGGGGCGAATAAATAGAGCATATGCGGGCTAAATCAAACAATTTGAATACCGACCGGCTCCGAGAGGAGTGCGGCGTCTTCGCTATCTACAATCATCCGGAGTCGGCGATAATAACCTATCTGGGGCTTTACGCTCTGCAACATCGCGGTCAGGAGAGCGCCGGTATCGTCTCCAGCGACCGTCAACAGCTCTATCAGCACAAGGCTATGGGTGAAGTGCGGGAAGTCTTCACCGAGGAGGTTCTGGCAGAGCTGAAGGGAAGCATTGCCATCGGTCATGTACGCTACTCTACCACCGGCACCAGCACCCTGAACAATGCCCAGCCCATCAAGGCCGATTCCTTGCACGGCTCTATGGCGGTTGCCCATAACGGAAACCTGATTAATGCCCTGGAATTGCGCGAGGAATTGGAACAGGATGGGGCTATTTTTCAGACTACCTCTGACTCCGAGGTAGTCCTGCACCTCATCTCCCATTCGCCAGAGAAGGATAAGCTATCCGCCTTTATCTATGCTCTCTCCAGATTAAAAGGAGCTTATTCGCTGGTGGGTTGCACAGAGGATATGCTCATCGCATCTCGTGACCCGCGGGGGTTCCGTCCTTTGTGTGTGGGAAGATTGAACGGAGCGGTGGTGTTTGCCTCAGAGAGCTGTGCCTTTGACATCGTCGGGGCAGAGTTCATCCGAGATATTGAACCGGGTGAAGTTGCTGTGGTTCGGCATAACCAGCTGGAATCGCTCAAGCCATTTCCTTCCCAGCCCTACTCCCTGTGCGCTTTTGAGAACATTTACTTCTCCAGACCGGACTCCATTGTGGACGGTCTGTCCATATACGAGGTGCGCAAACAGCTGGGGAGCATTTTGGCTGGGGAGGCACCGATCAATGCCGACCTGGTAATTCCCGTCCCGGATTCCTCCAATGTAGCCGCTCTGGGCTATGCTCAGGAGTCGGGGATACCATTTGAGTTCGGGCTGATTCGCAGTCACTATATCGGGCGCACTTTTATAGAACCGATGCAGCGTATTCGCGATTTTGGCGCCAAGCTGAAGTATAACGCCGTTCGTGAGACTCTTACCGGTAAGAGAGTGGTGGTAGTGGACGATTCCATCGTCAGAGGAACCACCAGTGGAAAGATTATCAATATGCTCCGCCGGGCGGGAGCAAAAGAGGTGCATCTGCGCATATCCAGTCCCACCATCACCCATCCCTGTTTTTACGGCATAGACACCCCCACCAGAGACGAACTTATCGGTAGCTCCAGCACGGTGCCGGAGATTGCCCAATATATTGGTGCGGATAGTTTGGCTTACATCAGTATGGATGGCCTCAAGCAAGCGGTGGGAGAGAATATTACTGCCCACTGTTACGCCTGTTTCTCCGGTGACTATCCGATAGAGATTCCGCCGGATGTGGGCAAGAAAGCGCTGGAGGGGAAATTTCGCAAGACCAAGATGTTTTGAATGCCCCGCTAAATTATCTGCGGGGGCATTTTTTTCTGGAAGAAATGGCGTATATTTGATAGATTAGGTTTTATCATTATGTTCACAAAAACTGTGAGGTGAAAGTAATGAAGCTGTTGCGTTGGATTATTGCTGGTGTGGTTACCGGTGTGGTAGTCAACGGCTCGGGATTTTTGTTTAACATGGTATTATTCTCCCAAGCATACACCGACCCGACTTACCTGGCGATTTGGAAGACGGACCCCAACTGGATGTTATGGTGCGTGCTGCTGGCATTTGCTTTTGGCTTTGCCCTGGCATTGTTCTACGCTCTGATTTACCGGGGGATACCGGGAAGAAGCCCCGGATTAAAGGGTCTGCTCTTTGGCTTGTTCGCCTGGTTTTTTCTAACCATACCCGCTTACCTGATGAATTACATCTTTATTAATATTCCCCCCCTGGCAATGATGGCTTGGATTTTGGACTCATTTGTTCATTCGGTCTTAGGGGGCTTTTTAATTGGTATAATCTACGGGCATAGCCTGGAGAGATAAAAATAAAATGGGGGATAGATACAAACAGTCTGGTGTTGACCAAAAGCTGGCTGGAGAGTTTGTAGAAAGAATCAAACAGCTTGCCGAATCCACCAAAAGCCCAGCGGTATTGGGCGGACTGGGGGATTTTGCCGGGTTCTTCAGCCTGGATTTGTCTCTCTACCGACAGCCGGTATTGGTGGCGGCTGCCGACGGTGTGGGCACCAAGCTAAAAATTGCTTTCTCGGTTGGTGAACATAGGACTGTGGGGATAGACCTGGTGGCGATGAACGCTAACGACTTAATCTGCCACGGCGCCCGTCCTCTCTTTTTCCTAGACTATTATGCCACCTCCAAACTGGATATGGAGGTCTCCTGCGCTGTTCTGGAGGGCATCGCCGAGGGATGTCGTCAATGCGGTGCCGCTCTACTGGGAGGAGAGACCGCACAACTGCCCGGCTTTTACTCTCCGAATGAATACGACCTGGCCGGCTTTATGGTGGGAATAGTTGAGCGGGAGAAGATAATTACCGGCGAGAATATCCGACCCGGGGATTCCGTCATCGGCCTTTTTTCCTCCGGTCTACACTCCAACGGCTTCTCTTTGGCGCGAAAGGTTCTGCTGGATTCCGGAAAATTCCAGCTATCCGACGAGCCCAAAGTCCTGGCTCGGAGACTCTCCGAGGAATTGCTTATCCCCACCAAAATATATGTCTCCCCAGTGCTCTCTTTGATAGACGAAGGGCTTGTCCCGGAGGGCATAGCCCACATAACCGGCGGCGGGTTTTATGAAAATATCGCGCGGATTTTGCCGGAGGACTGCCGGGCGCGCATTGATTCCGCTCAATGGCAAGTGCCGGCAATATTCAAGCTGATTGCCGAGCAGGGTGATGTTGACGCCCGAGAGATGTTCGCGACATTCAATATGGGCATAGGGATGGTTTTGGTCTATCCCCCGGAGAAGACTCCCCGCGTGTTAGATAGGTTGAGGGAATTGGGAATGGATGCGAAGTTAATTGGTAGTATTTTCCCCGGAACCAGAATAGTTGAGGTTTTGGGAATATGAGCGTTAAAGTGGGCATACTGGTATCCGGTCGGGGCTCAAATATGGTCTCCTTGATTCAGGCGGAGAAAGCCGGCAAGCTGGGTGGGGCAACAATAGTGGTAGTGATAAGCGATGTGCCTGACGCCCCGGCGCTGGAGAAGGCGCGCGGCTTAGGTGTGGAGGCGATATGTGTGGAGACCGAATCCCAGAAAGCCCGACTCTCGGCAAATGACCAGGAGCGCATCATCGCTGAATTGGAGAAGAGAGGGGTAGAGCTGGTTTGTCTGGCGGGCTTTATGCGCATAATCGGGGAGCGAATGCTACAACACTATGTAGGAAGGATGCTAAACATCCATCCTTCGTTGCTGCCTTCATTCACTGGTTTAGGGGTGCAGAAGAAGGCTCTGGAATACGGCGTCCGTTACAGCGGTTGCACGGTTCATTTCGTGACCGCAGATGTGGACTGTGGACCGATAATCATTCAAGCGGTGGTTCCAGTCTTGCCGGAAGATACTTCAGAAAGCCTCGCCGAGAGAATCCTGGCTCAAGAGCATAAAATTTACCCCCAGGCGGTAACCTGGTATGCGGAGGGGAAACTTTCGTTTGACGGTCGCAGGGTTATGGTGGCAGGCGGGTATCCCTGGCGAGAATATATTAGCCAGGAGGAATAGATGGTAGCGAAAAGAGCGCTAATTTCCGTTCACGATAAGACCGGCGTGGTGGAGTTCGCCAGAGGTTTAGTGGATTTGGGCTTTGAGATTGTCTCCTCCGGCGGAACACATCGCCATCTTCAGGATAATGGGATTTCTGCGCAGGATGTAGCCGGTATAACTGGATTCAATGACCTCCTGGGAGGCAGAGTCAAAACCCTGCATCCCTTAATCTACGCCGGCATACTTTCTCGGGACACTTTACAGGACGCCGAAGAGCTCTCCAAGCTGGGTATGGTCCCCTTTACCGTGATTGCCGTCAACCTTTATCCTTTCCAGAAGACGGTAGCCGACCCACAGGTCACTTTAGAGATGGCTATGGAACAGGTGGATATCGGCGGCGTCAGCTTGTTGCGGGCGGGGGCTAAAGCACATCATCGCTGTTTCGTCATCTGTGATATGCAGGATTACCGGCGAGTATTGCAGGTATTATCCTCCGATGCGGATGGTAAGGACCTGCGTAGGGAGTTAGCGGTAAAAGCATTTATGCATACTACGACTTACGATGCTGAAATCGCCAATTTTCTGGAGAAATGTTATCACGGCGAGGAACTGCCGCTATGTTTTGTTGCCAGCTATATAAAGGGAAGCTTTCTAAGGTATGGCGAAAATCCCCATCAAAGGGCAGCGCTCTATCTACCCTTGAGCGGCAAATCCGGTCCGGTAGCTGGTGGAAGACAGCTATCCGGACGAGACATATCCTATAATAATTATTGTGACCTGGATGCTGCCTATACTCTGGTTCGGGAGTTTGACAAGCCCGGTGCAGTGGTGGCGAAACATGCCAATCCCTGTGGCTGCGCCGTAGATGAAGACCCGGTCAAGGCACTGGAGAAAGCCCGGGCCGGTGACCCCGTCTCCGCATTCGGCGGTATAATTGCGGTAAATCGGGCAATAGACGCCAAAATGGCTCAGGTTATAGTCGGTCCCAAGGGATTCTTTGAGGCTTTGGTGGCTCCGCAGGTAACCGAAGAGGCTCTGTCCATCATTCGCAGCCGCAAGGGCTGGGGGGAGAGGGTTATAATTGTAGAGGCAGCAAAAAGCGAAGAGGAAGATTTTTGTCTCCGTTGGATTAGCGGTGGATTATTGCTCTCTGATGTAGACGCAACCGTAGTAGATTGGGATAAATTAAAGGTAGTAACCAAGCGCGGAGTTAGCGATGCGCAGATGGCTGACCTGGTCTTTGCTTTCACCATAGTCAAGCACATCAAGAGCAACGCCATCGCCGTAGTCCGAGACGGAATGCTCATCGGTATGGGCGCCGGCCAGCCCAACCGCATACTCTCCGTGCAATTGGCTTTGCAGAACGCTTGCGAACATCATAGGGGGGTGGAGGGAGCTGCCCTGGCTTCCGACGGCTTTTTCCCTATGGCTGATGCGCCTACTCTGGCAGTGCAAGCGGGTATCAAGGCGATTATTCAACCCGGCGGTTCGGTGAAAGATGAAGAGGTCATAAAGGCGATGGATGAGGGCGAGGTGGCTATGGTGTTCACCAATCTCCGTCATTTTCGTCATTAGCTCTTCTCCGATATTGACAGCGCCCATCTTTTGCTATATATTACTAAGGATGCTCTATGCTGAAAAACCGACTTTTGCCAATCAGGTATTTTTATGGGAGATAAGGTCTTAATCGTCGGCGGTGGGGGTCGGGAGCACGCCATAGCCTGGAAGCTCTCGCAGAGTCCCCGGGTGAGCAAGATTATTGCCGCTCCGGGCAATGCCGGTATGGCCGAGTTGGGGGAGTGCTGCAATATTAAGGACCACGAGATTCCCCGGTTGGCGGAACTGGCGGAGAAGCAGGGAGTGGACTTGACCATCGTCGGTCCGGAACTTCCTTTGTCGTTGGGGATAGTTGATTTCTTTGAAAGCCGTGGGCTTCCCATATTTGGACCGAATAAGGCGGCCACCCAACTGGAATCCAGCAAAATATTCGCCAAGGATATAATGACTGCCCAGAAAGTTCCTACCGGGGACCATAAGGTTTTTGATGTTTATCAGGAGGCGCTGGAATATATCTACGATTACGGAACTCCGGTGGTGATTAAAGCTGACGGTCTGGCGAGCGGCAAAGGCGTTACCGTGGCTATGGAGGATGAAGAAGCCTGCATGGCAATCAAGGAGAACCTCCTAAAGGGCTGCTTCGGGGATTCCAGCAGACGGGTAATAATTGAGGAATACCTTTGCGGCGAGGAGGCTTCGGTTTTAGCTCTCACCGATGGAAAGACTATCTTGCCCATGCTTGCCTCCCAGGACCACAAGCGCATCTACGATGAGGACCAGGGACCGAATACCGGTGGAATGGGGGCATATTCGCCGGCGCCGGTCGTTGGCGATGTTCTATACGAGTTCATCAGCAAACGCATCTTCAAACCGACCATTAAAGGACTGGCTAATAATGGAATTACATATAGAGGAATTCTATATGCCGGTTTGATGATTGACTTCACCGGTCCGAAGGTTTTGGAGTTTAATGTCCGTTTCGGCGACCCGGAGACTCAGTCGGTTCTGCCTTTGTTAAAAAGCGACCTTTACGAATTATGCCAGGCAACAGTTAATGGCAAATTGGAAGGACATCAACTGGAGTTTGAAGAGGGGAGTTGTATCTGTGTGGTAATGGCTTCCGGGGGTTATCCGGCGAATTACACCACCGGCTATCCCATCGGCGGACTAAAGGAAGCAGGTAAGCTCCGTAATGTAATGCTGTTTCATGCGGGAACAAAAATGGAAAAAGGAAAGATAGTAACATCTGGAGGCAGGGTTTTGGGGGTTACTGCACAGGGTGAGAACCTGGAGCAGGCGCGGGATTTAGCCTATCAGGCAGTGAGAAAAATCAACTTTGAGGGTGCTTACTATCGTTCAGATATTGGGTATAAGGGTCTGGCGCGTTACGAGCCGTTAAACGATAAGGAAAAGCGGTAAGATGGCGGAAAGAAAGAAAGTGCAAATCATTGTTGGTTCTAAGGAGGACCTGCCGGTAGTGCAGAAAGCCAGGGAGGTTCTGGAGCGGCTGAAGGTTGATTATTATTTAAATATTGCCAGCGCCCACCGCACTCCCCAGAGAATATCTGAATTGGTGGCAAGTTTTCCGGAACGGGGGGTAGCGGTAGTAATAGCCTGTGCCGGTATGTCCGCGCACCTTGCCGGGACTATCTCTGCTCAGACCACTCTGCCGGTAATCGGTGTTCCCTTAGATTCCGGCAGTCTGTCCGGTATTGATGCACTGCTCTCCACGGTGCAGATGCCCGGCGGTATTCCCGTGGCTTGTATGGGTATAGGGGCTACTGGAGCGCAAAATGGAGCCCTTTTGGCAGTGGAAATACTAGCGTTGAGCGACGAGGGTTTGACCGAACGGCTTAATCAATACCGTCAGGAACTTACCCGCAAGGTATTGGAAGATGATAAGAATATAGATAGAACATTGCGTAAGGTTGGGTCGTAACCCCACAAAACACAATCGCGAAAAACACCGCCGATGGCCAAAGCAAAAATAATCGTTCTCTCCCCGGAAAGTCCCGATTACACCCAAAAGATATCCTACATTGCCCGCAAATTAACTTCTGGAAAAGTAGCCATTCTTCCCACAGATACTATTTACGGTTTTTCTGCCAGCATTAAGTGTGATACTGCCATTGACCGCATCAGCAAAATTAAGGGTTGGGAATTTAACCGACCATATATTTTGCTCTCTGCGGGAGTGCAGTCAGTTTTGAATAGCGGATGCCGACCATATTCGGGATTGGAGAAACTGCTGTTCAAATTCTGGCCCGGAAAAGTAACATTCATACTCTGGGGTGGACCGCACCTACCGGCAAATTCGCTCAGCAGAGATAGCAAGGTGGCGGTGAGGGTTCCGGAGAGCGCTTTCCTTCTGGAACTGCTTACCAGGACCCAGGATTTTCTGGTCTCCACTAGCGCTAACCTCACTGAGGAGTCTCCAATAAATAATGTTAATGAATTGAAGATGGTGTTTGAAAGAAGTGTTGACTTGATAATAGATATGGGTAATATGGAGGGCAATCTTCACTCTACTATCGTTGATATCACCTGCCCAACTCCGATATTGGTGCGCAAGGGGGCGTTTCCATTTAGTATAATTGAAAAATATTTTGAGGAGGGGGGCAGTTAGAAGTGTATATTCTATTTGTTTGCAGTGGAAATACCTGCAGGAGTGTTCTGGCGAAATATCTGCTATTAAGTAAAATTCCGACTAGGCTTAAGAAATGGTTAATGGTGGAAAGTGCCGGCATTTCCGTGACTGAAGTCGGAGCTTCAGCCAGTCAGGGAGCGAGGGAGGTGCTTATCGAATGGGGAATTAATGCTTCCGACCACAAAGCGCAAAAATTGACTGCGGAGATGATGAAGGATGCCGACCTCATCTTGACTATGACCAGGGAGCAGCTCTCTCTGGTTGAGGAAATGTTAGGCGAGGAGGACGGAAAAGCCTTCTTATTCAGCGAATTTGTGAACAACCTGAAGGAAATAGACCTAGGCAAAGAGACCTTCACTGCGGAGGGTTGGCCCGGGCAAGGAGAAGAGATATCCGACCCGTATGGTGGCGATATAGAAGTATATCGTGAAGTACGCGACAGGATAGATAGCCTGGTGAAGATATTGGTAGAGAAGGTCTCCACTAAAGATATGGATTGATAGTCTATGGTTGATTGGAGGATTTAATGAAGATAATTATCGGCTGCGACCATGCCGGTCTCGCTCTCAAGCAAGCGGTTATTGACTACCTAAAACAAACCGGCAATGAAGTAAAGGATGTGGGCATTTTTACCGTTGAATCCTGCGATTATACAGATGTTATCCCCCCGGTAGTAGAGGGAGTGCTCAGCGGTGATTTTGAGCGAGCCATCCTGGTCTGTGGCAGCGGTCAGGGGATGACGATTGGAGCCAACCGCTATAAGGGTATAAGAGCTACACTGGTCTTTGACCTATTTGCAGCGGAGATGACCCGAAAACACAATGACTCCAATCTCCTGGTATTAGCCGGTATGGTGACTGCTCCACCCCTGGCTAAGAGGATAGTTGAGGTCTGGCTATCCACACCTTTTGAGGGAGGTAGGCACCAACGACGGATAGATAAGCTGGACCAGCTGGGATGAATGCTCATAGACCCCAACAGTTTTAATTCTTGAAATGACCTCAAATCAGAAAAAAAATCTAAGCCAGTGGGAGAACACCGGCGCTACTCAATTGGATGAGGATATGCTTGTCCTGCGGGAGCTGGAAAGACGGTTATCGCCACTGACAGAGCAAATAACCTCCATTCGGGCGCTCATCGCCTCCTGGCGACTATGCCATTTCAAAAGCGCCCGGCGACTGGCGCGGCTTATTTATATTATCGGAGCTCTGGACATAGATACCGACCTGAGTAGTATGGAACGAACTCTGCCCTTCGCTCATAATACTAACCCTCCAGAGCGCAATCAACTAATCGGAGACCAAATCTGTGCCCTGCAGGGCTGGCTGGACAACCGCAACTTGCTTCATTATATGCCTGAGGCTCGTCCCGTCGCTCAAGAGGTATATCGCTTATTGGGCAAGCGCAGTCCGGTAAAGGACGGCCAGGTGGAATGGTTGATTACGGTGCTTCCCTGGGGTGCGGAGAAGGATTTCCCCTCCGGGGAATTTAGTGTGGAGACCAGGCGAATATATGAACAGATAAGTGCGACTCGGGCTTGTTCCTATTTTTATTTTGAACAATTCCCCAAGCTAATGCGGGCTATTGGAGATGGGCTACCCATCGGTTTCTTTCCCGCCTGTGGCGGCTTCGACCAGGACTTATTGGATATTGCCAAAAATTATTATCTGGCTCTGTGGCAATGGATTCATTCCGGAAAGGAAGTCGTTAACACAAGAAAGGAATTCAGGAAGGTGAAGGACTTACTGGGGGAAAGGAGTGAGCCAAAATTATGGCTGACTGCTTCGCTGGCGAAGACCATTTGGGGTCAGGTTACGCCTTTTCGTGGGAGTAAGAACTCTCCGACAATAGAAAAAATGTATAAATTGTTGGATATAGAACCGCTCTCTCTCCCTCCTTTGTCTTTGAAGGGGTTAGTTTGATTATGCCAAAGACGAAGAAATACCGCTGGCTGGGTCGTTCAATGCTCTGGGGAGGTATCTACGACTTATTATTTGGTCTACCCATCCTGCTTATTCCCGGACAGATGGGCGTTATTTTGCAGATAAAATGCCCGGAAAACTCATTTTATGTTCGTTACTGTGGTCTTTTCCTGCTGATTCTCGCCGTTGGCTATCTCATCGCCTGGCGAGATATTAGCAAAAACCTGGGTATAGCCCGGATGATGGTCGTCTCTCGTTCTCTGGGATTCATATTTATGCTGGAATTCTCCATCTGGGGCGGAATGGGACTCACTTTTTTGTTGTTGGCGGTCGGAGACCTAGTTTTTGGACTCATCCATTTCGTATTTTTAATGAGGAAATCTTAAAGTAATAATTTAAAAGAATAAATTTAAGGTGAAAATTCCCATTTCCCCAATGGGGTAAATCACAGGGCTATTTTTTGGGGGAGACCAAGGGTCTCCCCTACCCATCACAGCAGGGGTTGGAAGCCCGATGGGCGTTGATTATGGATTGATTATTTTTGCTACCCGCCAGGTATTGTGCAGTTTTGTGCTTCGCACAAAACTGCCAAAACACCAAGCAATATGCGAAGCATATTGCTTGGTGTTAGACCCCCCTAGCCCCCCTTAAAAAGGGGGGGATGGTCTCTCCCCCCTGTTAGGGGGTTTCGGGGGGGCCTTTTCTAGCGGAGGCTGGAAGCCTCCGCCACAGGCAATTTACACACCAAACGGGTAGGGGAAAATTCCGATTTCCCCTTTTTGTGGTAGGAGGCTGAAATTAGGGGCTTAGCGCGCTAAGCCCCTAATTCACTTCTGGTCTGGGATAGTCGTTGGCTTAGTCTTCTTTCTCCGGCTCGTTTGTAATCTCTTCACGAACAGCTGGGCGTAGTTTTTAATTCCGTCTCGCCAGAGACTGAGCTTGGAGTCGCCGTGCCTTTTGTAATAGCTAAACTGGATGGGCACCTCGCGAGTGCGGAACTGACGTCGGCAGAAAACTTCCAGCTTTAGCTCTTGAGAGAAGGGCATACCGTCGGAGGTTACCTCCACCTCGTCCAGAATCTCGCGCTTGAAGACCCACATACCGGATTGGGAGTCGTGTAGATGGCGACCGTAAAGTAATAAGATAGTAAGATTAAAGATACGGTTGCCCAGATAGCGCATAATATAGTCCAAAGACTCTCGCCAGTCGATTGCCACCCGCCAGGCGGAGATAAAATCCAGATTATCCTCAAAGAGTATGTCCAGCAGATAGGCGATGGCGATGCGCGGATAGGTGGCATCGCCGTCCATAGTGATGATAATATCGCCGGTTGCCGAGGAAAGCCCGGTCTTGTAGGCTCGACCGTAACCCTTGCGCGGCTCAAAGATGACCTTGGCGCCGAACTTTTTGGCTACAATGGAGGTATTGTCGCTGGAGTTATTGTCCACCACCAGCACTTCGTCAACAAACTCGGGCATAGTGGAGACGACCTGAGCTATACCCACTTCTTCGTTGTAGCAGGGTATTACCACGCTGATTCTTTTGCCGTTGCGCAAGTTAGCTCCTAGGGTTGTTGATATAATACTTTAGTCAAGGCAATTTTTCAAGGGGATAGTTAGCAGATGAGGAGATGGTCGGTCGGTGGTTAAAGATTGAGATACAGAGCAGAAATCTTATAATAGAGTAGGCAAGGAATTTGCTTAGGAGGAGAGAGATATGAATTACCAAGAGGGAGAAGAAAGGGTATTTTTCCTTCTGCGTTCCATTGTCATACCGGCGACTGGTTCACCGGGAATATTGGGAGGAGGGAAATAATCACTGATTGATGGTTATTTTGGGTATTCCCAGCGCCAGATGATAACCCTAGTCGGTTTATTGCCTCGGGGGGCATAGTATTCGGAACGGAAGACCTCCTGTTCCTTGGTTACAGTTACAGTTCCGCCACAGTCTTCATATATTCTTGATGGAATATAAAGGGAGTATTGTTGGTAATCGCCGCTGTTTATCGGCAAGTCTTTGTCCCAAAAGGCATATTGGACAAAGTATTCCACTTGATTATACTTTAAATACTCCTGCAAAGCTCCTCGTTTTAAGTATTCCTGATACTCAAAATCGTTTACCAACCCATCCAGATTAATGGTGGTTCGTTCGCTGTAATAACCAAAACAGCCACAATCTTTCATAGCAAAGACCGTTTCTGACGAAGAATTCTGTTTTGCCCATATCGCAGCATCATATATTCTGAGCGCCGCCGAGCGGTATATTCGGTTTATAGATATCATTTGCAGAGCTATCGCAATGATTATGCTGATGACCAGTAAAATAATGGCGAACTTATGCAATACATTCTCAGTTTTTATCCGTTTGGCTATCCATCCCAAAATCAACGCTGAGCCGAGCACAATAAGGGCGATAGTGAAAGCAAAGGCGTAAGCAAAGAGTGCCCATTTGACCAGTAACAAGAAGAAGGAGAGAGAAATACCGGCAGAAATCGTGAATATAGTGAGCGGGTGTAGAAATCGGTTACAGAACTCTTTGGGAAACCGCTTTTTCACAAATGACAGAGCTATAAATATGCTGATTGTCAGAATCCCTAGATAATACTCCGGGCAACTGACCAACAAGTCTTTAATGTGAGTGCCTAAGCCAGTGAGGTTCCATTTTACTTTAATCAACGAACTTATAGTGGCGATAGTACCAAAACGGTAATAATTCCACAGAATAAAGGGTAGAACGCCCAGGAGGATAACCACTCCAGCGGTAAAAGCTCCCAGGAATAATCTAAAGAATCTCTCACGATGCATAATGCTTTGAATAAGGAGGTAAGCCAGAATTACGATAGCTAGAAAGAAACAGTCCAGTCGGGTCAGGATGATAGCGGTAAGCAGGACGCCTAAAAGAAGGGAGCTTGCAAACCACCGACCGGTCTGCAAATTATCCAATATTCTACTCATAAGGTAGAAAGTAAGCAGGACCAGGAATATCAGTAGACCGCTCTCCATACCCTCGGTAAAAACATGAAAGAATCGGGGATAAAGGGGAATTAACAGCACTACGCCGATAAGGAGGGGGTGCAGTAGGTTAGTTAAAGTTCTTTTTATTAGATATAAAGAACCGAACAAGAGTAGAGCCTGGACGACGATAAGTGTTCTGACCAATCCCATCGTCCCTATATGCGGGATTGCGGCTAGGCTGGTGAGAGAGAGCAGCCACAGGGGGTGGAAACCATTGGTCTTATGAATTCCGTCAAAGGTAGCTCCGTAGCCCGAGGCGATATTTTGGGCGATTTTGAGGTAGTAATAGGCGTCGTCCACCAGGGTGCAGACGATGATCTCTGGCTTTTGCAGTGCAAATTGCAGAGCAAAGAGGGCGATGGCGATAATTATCGTCCACAAGATGATATTTTCGGAGCGCTTCATTAGATTTTAGTGAAAAGTTTGTGCCGATGATAAGAGAAGGTGAGAGATTGCCGGCATTATAACAACAAATTCTGGCATTTATACTAACATCTCGCTATGTTCACTACAAGTGAAAATTAGTTCCTTAAGTTAATTGCCGCCTTGGCATACTAAACTAACCCTTTACCCTTGACAATCTCTAAGCAATATGTTAGTTTTTTCACCTATTAGGATTCTAAGAAAATTTGCAAAGGGGGAAGGTTGTGCCACAGATTGCCAAATGTATGGGAAGGCTCGGCACCGAGACCGCTTTTGAGGTATTGGCTAGAGCTAAAGAGTTGGAAGCTCAGGGCAAGTCCATTATCCACCTGGAGATAGGGGAACCGGACTTTGCTACACCGCAGAACATCATCAATGCGGCAAAGAAAGCTCTTGACGATGGATGGACACATTACGGTCCCTCCGCCGGCTATCTTGACTTCCGGGAAGTCATCGCAAATTATGTCCAGCGCACTCGTGGCGTGGAGACCTCTGCCGACCAAGTGGTGGTTACTCCCGGCGCAAAACCTATAATCTTCTTCACTATTCTTTCGCTGGTTGAACCGGGCGATGAGGTGGTCTATCCTAATCCAGGCTTCCCCATCTACGAATCTATGATTAATTACATCGGTGCCAAACCGGTTCCGGCTCCGCTGTCTCAAGAGAATGAGTTCCGAATGAAAGTTGACGATTTAAAGAAGCTGGTCAACAAAAAGACCCGCCTGATTATCGTCAATTCACCGCAAAATCCCACCGGCGGTGTCCTCAACAAAGAAGACCTGGAGAAGATAGCCGAGATTGCCCAGGCTAACGACTGCTGGGTTTTATCCGACGAAGTCTACAGCGAGATACTTTACGACTGCGATTTCCACAGTATATATTCTGTGCCGGGTATGAAGGAACGCACCATACTTCTTGAGGGTGCCTCTAAAACCTTTGCTATGACCGGTTGGCGGCTGGGCTACGGCATTATGCCCCAGATTCTCCAGCCCCATATCACCAGAATGATGACCAACTCCTGCTCTATGACCTCTGCTTTTGTGCAGAGAGCGGGCATAGAGGCTATCACCGGTCCCTGGGAAGAGGTGCGCCAGATGACTGCGGAGTTCAAGCGCCGTCGTGATGTCATCGTCTCCGGATTAAACGAGATTCCCGGCATCAAGTGTCTTCTGCCCAAGGGCGCCTTCTATGTCTTTCCCGATATTACCGGCACCGGATTCAAAGCCAAGGAGTTAGAACAGGGATTGCTCAATGAGGGCGGCGTAGCCTGCCTGGCGGGGACCAGCTTCGGGAGTTACGGCGAGGGGCATCTGCGCTTCAGCTACGCCAACTCGGTGGAAAATATTAATGAAGCGTTGAAGAGGGTGCGGGATTATTTAGCCAAGAACAAAAAATAATTTGTTTTTGTTGGACGAATTTTTGCATTTTGCTTTCGCCGCTGGAGAAAATATCCAGCGGTTTTTATATGTAGTGCCCAAGGGAAATTAAAAATTTCTGCAAAAAGCCCATTTCGCATATTATTCCCTTGCAAAATTTCCCCCAAAATCTTAAAATCACATTTCCAAGTATCTAGTTAGAGTTCTATTTCGAGACCGTTTCTCGATTAAGGAGATATAGATGGCTTCCGGGGAAGTGAAAAAGACCAGGTTATATTCACAATTGGTGAAAGCTGGCGGGGATATGATAGAGTTTGCCGGCTATCTTTTGCCGGTTCGTTTCACTGGCATTATTCCGGAGCATCTGGCAGTGCGCTCTTCCGCCGGCATATTTGACCTGTCGCATATGGGAGAGTTTTTCTTTGAGGGAGATGATTCAGCCAGGTTTCTGCATCATCTGCTGGCAAATGATATTCTCGGTTTAGAGAAAAGCCACATCTGTTACACTCCGATGCTATATCCCGATGGTGGTATAGTTGACGATTTGCTCTGTTATTGCCTGGAGAAGAATAAGTTTATGCTGATAGTGAATGCCTCCAACATAGCCAAAGACGAGGAGTGGGTCAGAGAGCAGATTAAGAAATTCAATGGCGATGTCATATTCAACAATCGGTCAGATGAATACACTCTCATCGCCATTCAGGGACCTCGTTCTCAGGAGATACTGAGTAAGATTACCGATATTGACCTTACTAAAATTAAATATTATATGTGGGATGCGGGAATAGTTGCCGGGCAGGAGGTATTGCTCTCCCGCACCGGTTACACTGGTGAAGACGGTTTTGAGATTTATGTAGACCTAACTTCCGACCCAGCTAAAATTTGGGAAGGTCTTTGGCAGGCAGGGAAAGATTATGGTCTCATCCCCATCGGCTTGGGGGCAAGAGATACCCTGCGTCTGGAGAAGAAGATGTGTCTATACGGTAACGACATTGACCAGACCACCAATCCACTGGAGGCTGGCATCGGCTGGACTGTAAAACTGGACAAAGATGACTTCATCGGCAGAGGAGCTCTGTTGAAGATAAAAGCCGACGGCTTAAAGCGCAAGCTGGTCGGCTTCAAAATGCTGGACAAAGCCATTCCCCGCCACGACTATCTCATCTTTGCTGATGGTAAGCCGGTGGGAAAGGTCACCAGCGGCACTTTCTCGCCCAGCCTGTCTATACCCGTGGGCTTGGGTTATGTGGAGACCGCCTACAGCCCCATTGACACCAGGCTGGAGATAGAAATTCGCGAACAACTTCATCCTGCGGTAGTAGCCAAGGCGCCTTTTCTCTAAAAACCGGGCTTTTAGCCTGTGTATTTTGGTTGCTGGAATTATCTACAATCTAATATTGAATTCATTATCCAGAAAGGAATAGGAAATGGGAGAGACCCGATACACCGATACCCACGAATGGGTTCGCCAGGAGGGCGAGGAACAGCTCGTCGGTATCACCGACCACGCCCAGCACGAGTTGGGGGAGATAGTCTATCTGGAGGTGAAGGTTTCCGCCGGAGATAAACTGGTCAAGGGCAAGGAATTTGCCGTCATAGAGTCGGTCAAAGCGGCCTCGGATGTCTATGCTCCTATTTCCGGCGAAGTAACCCGGGTGAACGATGCAGTAGTGCAGAACACCGGCCTCATTAACCAGGACGCCGAAGGTTCTGCCTGGATTGTAGCGGTAAAGCCGACGGACATAGCCGAGTTCAACTCAATGATGGACGTCGCCGCTTATAAAAAGGCGATTGGGGAGGGCTAGAGCCGATGAGTTATTTGCCTCTCACCGATGGTGAGCGGAAAACTATGTTGTCAATGATGGGATATTCCTCCATTGACCAGCTCTTCACCGATGCCGGATTGAGTGAAAAGGTGAAGTTGGGTTTAGGCGAATCTATGTCCGAGGCCGAGGTCTCTGCTCATATTACAAAAATGGCTGGGGAAATCACCAGTCCGGTGGTTTCTTTTGCCGGCGCCGGTGCCTATGACCACTTGATTCCCTCGGTGATTAATCACCTGACCTCCCGCGCCGAATTTTATACTGCCTATACGCCCTATCAGCCGGAGATAAGCCAGGGCACATTGCAGGCTATCTACGAATATCAAACGATGATATGCGAGCTTTCAGCTATGGATGTAGCCAACGCCTCTATGTATGACGGTGGTAGCGCTCTGGCTGAATCCGCGCTACTTTCCCTGAGGGCTACTAACCGCAAGCGGATACTTTTAGCGGAAAGCATTCATCCGCGTTACCGCGAGGTGCTCCATACCTATTTAAGCGGTTTAGATGCGGAGATTATATCTATACCCTTCGACCAAAAAACAGGTATGGTTGACACCGCTTGTATTGAACGAAATTCCGATGGCAGTTCCGCTATGCTTCTGCAAAATCCTAATTTCTTTGGGGTTGTAGAAGAGTCCGCTCCCCGGATGGCGGAGCTGATACACCGGACCGGTGGGCTTTTTATTGTCTCCGCTGACCCTATCTCTCTGGGAATAATGGAGGCGCCGGGCAATTACGGCGCTGACATCTATACTGCTGAGGGACAGGGTTTGGGAACTCCACTCTCCTTCGGTGGACCTTACCTGGGCATAATGGCTGGCAAAACCAACCTGGAGCGAAATATGCCCGGACGTCTGGTTGGGCGGACGACGGATTCCGCAGGTAGAACCGGTTATGTATTGACTCTGCAGACCCGGGAACAGCACATCCGTCGACAGAAAGCCACCAGCAATATCTGTTCTAATCAAGCTCTGGTGGCGCTCTCCGCCAATATCTTTCTAGCCCTGCTCGGCAAAGAGGGTATCTACGAGCTTGCCCTCCAGAACCTGGCGAAAGCGGAGTATGCCAAGAGGAAACTGAAGGAAAAGGGCTTAAGATTATGCTTTAGTGGGGCAAACTTCAACGAGTTTGTGGTGGAACTTCCGGTAACTTCAGCTAAGGTGTATAAAGACCTGAGTAAGCAAGGAGTTGTTCCGGGGATAACGCTGGACAGATGGTATCCGCAATTAAAGAAGCACCTTTTGGTCTGTGTGACCGAGAAGAAGACTAAAGCGGAGATTGACCGGCTCGCCGACCTGTTGGGGAGGTTGGTCAAGTGATTCAGCCGGAGAAAATCATCTACGATTACTCCGCTCCCGGGAAAAGGGGTTACGAGCTGCCCCGGCTGGATGTTCCGGCGGTTGACCCGATAAAAGTTCTGCCCAGGACTATGCAACGGAGTAAAAAAGCTCGCTTGCCGGAGGTATCCGAGGTGGAGGTAGTGCGCCATTTCACCCGGCTTTCCCGTTTGAACTACGGTGTGGATATTGGCTTCTATCCGCTCGGCTCCTGCACGATGAAGTATAACCCCAAAATAAACGAGGACCTGGCTCGCCTTGGTCCATTCATCAATACTCATCCGCTTGCCGAGGAGAAAGCCACCCAGGGTCTAATCAGGTTGTATTACCAGCTGGGTGAGGCTTTGCTCAAAATAGTGGGAATGTCCGCCATCACCCTGCAGCCCACCGCCGGCGCCCACGGTGAAATGGTGGGAATGCTCATCGTCCGCGCCTATCACCGAGATAGAGGGAATAGACGCTCCGTCGTGCTCATCCCCGATTCCTCCCACGGCACCAACCCAGCCTCGGCGACATTAGCCGGCTATACTATTCAAGAGGTAGCCTCTGATGAGCGCGGAAGGATTGACCTGAACGCCTTGAGAAAAGCCATCACTCCGGAAGTAGCGGCTATGATGGTTACCAATCCCAGCACTCTGGGTTTGTTTGAAGAACAGATGCCCCAGGTGGCGGAGCTTCTACACGAAATTGACGCACTTCTATATTACGATGGTGCTAACGCCAACGCCATTATGGGACGAACCACCCCGGACGCTATGGGTTGCGACATCGTTCATCTAAATTTGCACAAGACATTCTCCACCCCTCACGGAGGGGGCGGACCCGGCGCCGGTCCGGTGGCAGTTACAGAAAAGCTTGCTCCCTATCTGCCGGTGCCGCTAGCGGTTAAGGCTGAAGGTGGTTACAGTTTTGACTACGACCGACCCAAATCCATCGGCAGAGTGCAAGCCTGGCAGGGCAACTTCCTGGTGCTGGTCAAGGCTTTAGTCTATATACTGACTATGGGCGAGGAAGGCCTTCGGCAAGTGAGCGAAGATGCGGTCTTGAACGCCAACTACCTGCGTCATTTGCTGAAGGAGACCTATTATTTTAAGTATGACTATCCCTGTATGCACGAGTTTGTAGCCTCCTCCAGGGTCTTGACCGCGGAGACCGGAGTGCGGACACTGGATGTGGCTAAGCGGTTGATGGACTTCGGTTTCCATCCTCCCACGGTATATTTCCCCTTGATTGTGGAGGAGGCGTTGATGGTGGAGCCGACCGAGACCGAGGATAAAGCCACACTGGAGGCATTTGCGAACGCCCTGAAGCAAATATATCAGGAAGCAAAAACAAGTCCCGATAAAGTCAAGGGGGCGCCCTATACCACGCCGGTAGGTCGTCTGGACGAGGTGAAGGCAGTCAAAGAGCTGGATTTGCGTCACAAATTCACAGATGCTTAACTTGCGTTTAATTAAAAGCCCTCCCGGTAACGCCTATCTGAATATGGCGCTGGATGAAGCTCTATTACAGGTGGCAAATAAGGAATATATACAGCCTATCCTTCGTCTATATACATTTACAAAACCCTCGGTGACCGCCGGTTACTTTCAACGACTCTCCGAAAGTGATTATCCGGGCCGGGAGAAGGTGCGCAGGATAACCGGCGGCGGGGTGGTGCTTCACGGTTGTGACTTGACCATAGCTTTTATAATCTCCTCTGAAGATGCCGATAGAGCGAATAGCGGGGATTTAAGCAGGCGGGATGACACCTATAACCTCTTCACTCGGGCGCTTGTTTTTGCACTGAAGGATTGCTCTCCCCAGATTGATATTATGCGGCAGGGAACGGTGGAGGGGAAGAGGAGATATGAGTGCTTTCAAAGACCGGTGACCGGAGACCTGGTAGTGGGAGGAAAAAAGCTTGCCGGCTGTGCTTTGAGAAGAAGAAGGGGTTTATCTCTGTTACAAGGTTCTTTAAGGGTTTATAAAGGCGAGCAGGACGGAGCTATTTCTCTTGAAGAGTTAGTCGCTAGGATGCCGGACCTCGGCAGGAAGCCGGATATATCGGTTGTAAAGGACCGGGTAGCTTGGGGTTTTTCCGAAGTGTTGGGTTGTCCAATTACTGAATCTGCTCTGAGCAGTCAAGAGATGAAAATAGCATCGCAACTGGAGAAAAAATATAGCGACCCGGAGTGGAATTTTAGGAAATGAAAATACAGGAGGAGAGAATTTTGTCTGACAAAATACGAAAGCCATTACTGCTGGTAATGATTTTGATGACTTTGCTTATGGTAAGCTGTGCAAGCAATAAGAATGAAACAGAAGACCCAGTAGTCGCCCAGGTTGGTTCCGAGAAATTGCACGCCTCGGAGTTGAAAATTATGCTGGAAGCGAAACGCGCCACAGTTCCGGAGAACAAGCAGTATGAGATTACGCCGGAGATGGTGATGGATGAGTGGATTAATGGCACATTGATTTCCCAGGAAGCTAAAAACAGGGGATACGATAAAGACGCGGAGATTCAGCGCAAAGTGGACCAATATCTCAACACTCTGCTGGTAGACAAAATGTGGAAAGAGGAAGTGGAGAAGAAGGTTGACTCCGTCTCCGAGCAAGAGGTCAGCGATTTCTACAATGCGGTCAAAGATACCGACTACAAGAGCAAATATTCACAGCTGCGCATGTCCCTGTTGACGGTCAAGGGAGAGGCGGAAGCGACGGAGCTGGCAAAACGAGCCCGCGCCGGCGAGGACTTTGCCAAACTGGTAGAGCAATATTCCATTCGCAAGGACCTGGGCTTGGACGGGGATATGGGTTATTCGCGCCAGGAGGAGCTGCCCAAACAACTGGCTGAGGTAGCTTTCAAAATGCAGGTGGGCGAGGTAAGCGACCCCATAAAATTTGAAGTGGGGTATTCAATTGTAAAGATCACCGGCAAGGTTGAACCAGGGGAGTATATGCCTTTGGGGGAGAAGGAGCAGAAGCAATTGGAGGATAGGGTGCTTTTGGAGAAGCGTAAGCAATACGCTCTGGATTTCCTTGACGAACTCAAGAAGAACACCGAGGTCTTCAAGTTTCTACATAAATACCAGGATGCCATTGAACCGGAGGGAACCTCCAAATAAAGTTGAAACCCTATGGATTTAGACCTAAAGTCCATTGATGATGTTCGCACTCTTTGCAGGCAAGCAGTCAAAGCCCAGGCAGAATACAACAGCTATTCTCAGGAGGAGATTGACCGCATTGTCGCCTGCTGTGCCTTGGCTGGAGAGGAGAACGCCCTAAGACTTGCCGAGTTAGCGGTTGCCGAGACCGGCTTTGGGGTGGTCAACGATAAGAAGACCAAGAACCTGGTCGCTTCCCGGCTTCTCTATCAGTTCGTCAAGGACATACCCACCAGAGGGATAATTTCCCGCGACGAAGCCCGCAAGGTAATCAGCATCGCCAGCCCGATGGGTCCGGTGGCGGCGATAATACCCTCAACCAATCCCACCTCTACCGCAATATACAAGATTATTATCTCCCTAAAAGCCGGCAATGCCATAGTTATTTCGCCCCATCCGGCTGCAAAAAAATGCACTCAGGAAGCCACCCGGATTATGCGGGAAGCGGCGGAATCTGCCGGAGCGCCAAAGGGGCTGGTCTCCTGTATGTCCTATCCGCAAATGGCGGGAACTCAGGAGCTGATGCACCGACCGGAGATAGCCATAATTCTCGCCACCGGTGGCACTGAACTGGTGCAGAGCGCTAATTTAGCCGGAAAACCGGCTTACGGCGTCGGTCCTGGCAATGTCCCTGCTTATATAGAGCGAAGCGCGGACATTCCGCAAGCGGTAGAGAACATTTTGAAGAGTAAATGCTTTGACAATGGCACCGTATGCGCCTCGGAGCAGGCAATCATCGTAGATGAGGAGATTGAGCCGAGAGTTCGCCAGGAACTGCTGAATAGGGGGGCTTATTTTCTGACGCCAGCCCAGATTCAAGCCCTGGGAGCAGCGCTGGTGCTGCCGAATGGAATCATTAATCCCCAATTCGTTGGTCAACCGGCAGTTTTTATCGCCGATAAAGTGGGCATAACTGTTCCAGCAGAGACTTCAGTTCTAATTGCACCTCTGGAGGGCGTAGGTCCACAATATCCACTCTCCAGAGAGAAACTTTGTCCTATCCTGGCTTATTATGTGGTTCCCAATTGGCAATATGCGTGTCAGCTATGTTATCAACTGCTGGAATTCGGTGGACTGGGGCATACGCTGGCCTTACATTCCAGGAATGACCGTTTGATTCTGGAGTTTGCCCTGCGCAAGCCGGTCTATCGCATTCTGGTCAATACGCCAGCATCTCAGGGTGCTATCGGAGCCACAACCGGGCTGGAACCGGCTCTGACCTTAGGTTGTGGCACAATGGGGGGAAGCATCACCGCAGATAACATCACGCCCTTGCATCTTATTCATATAAAACGACTGGCTTACGACAAAGATGGACCTCCTTTACCCCCGGCGTCGGTCTTTGAACAGCCATTTGAGTCGGAAATCATTACTCCTGGTGAAGTTCCAAGGATAGCTGTTAGGGAGATGGCTCCTAAAGAGGGTTATCTGAAGCCTCTTGACCGGTCATTGATAGAAGGGATAGTGCAAGAGGTGCTGAAAGAAAAAGGGTTACTTTAGAAGTAATACTTCAAATATGCTTTTGAAAGGATGGTAATCTTATGCCCAAGGAGAATGTAGAGCAGATTGCTCTGGGGATGATAGAGACCAGAGGATTGG
>Ga0315289_10000349_pt1 | contig 72530 bp, 56 predicted proteins | sample YL17G11_40_MG_FD_203452 | JGI IMG/M metagenome (GOLD analysis project Ga0315289, IMG submission 203452) | Sediment microbial communities from Yellowstone Lake, YNP, Wyoming, USA - YL17G11_40 | ecosystem: Environmental > Aquatic > Freshwater > Lake > Sediment | place: USA: Wyoming | collected... | reverse complement strand
ACCGCCCAAGGTCGCCATCACCGCTTGCATGCGGAAATTGTTAATTATCCTTAATGCCATCGTTCGCAAAAATACACCATGGGTATTACATATTGCTTGACTTTTATCACAGTCGCTCTCCGTTTCAAGATTATATCACAATTAAGTATTGGTTTTGTAGCCGCAATCTTCAGATTGCGCAAGATAACAACCTAATCCATGTCTTCTCTTACCACAAATAGCAAATTCTTTACAACTTCGATGGTGAAAAGGATGGCGCCGGTATTTATGAGGGGCAGTGTATTATACCTGCCCCCTAACCGCATTCCTAGAATGCATAACTTTTCCGCCATAGGCGGATCCGCCTCTGGCGGAGAATTTAAAACTCTAAATGATTTTGATTTTATTGAACCCTTGAACCTTTGAACTTTTGAACCTTTAACCTTTCCGCTGAAGGTAAATCCCTGCCCGACGGATGGCAGGCGGGCACCTCTGGTGGATAATTTACACGAACTGTGCATCGAAAATCAAACGCAAGTCAATAACCTTAAATGGGTTGGTGGAAAAGTGAGAAAAAAATAAAAATGTGTACCAGATGCACCAGTTCCACCAGTCAAGCATTATTGAAATTAACCACAGATAGAATATTTAGGAAAGAAATTATCAAGATGAAAACTCAAGAAAAATGTCCCCCTGCCGAAAGGTCCTGATTCCGCCGAAGGCGGAGAAGGAATAAGGGGGATTCAGAGGGTTGTCCCCCTGATAAGGGGTTCACCCTGAAGGGATTCACCCTGAAGGGGATTCAGGGGGTTCTAAAAGGTTTCTCTTAATTCCTTTGCATTTCACTTGACCCCTCCGACCCCTTGAACCCTTTAATTCGGTTATGAGCATTTTTTAAAAAACCACCCTCCGCAAGCCCAGCAAGCCCAGCAAGTCCGGTTCGAAAGTCAAAAGGCACGTACCTCTGTCAATATATTTTAAATGTCTGGGGCTTTTAAATTTTCTTTTTTAAAATCGCATCGTCACTATGTTATTCCGATATTGTAGAAAGGATATTCAAAGCAGTGCTTCATAAAGAAATATACAAATCCGATAATTCTTACATGGTGTAACCATCTATTCGGGAGCCATGAAGATGACAGGAAAGCATTATAATAATCATTGACAAATTGATAAATTTTGTTAAATTATAATTAGGAGTGCTTTCGTATTAATTTTGGCTGATAATTATTTGGAAGAAATCCCCTATGTGCTTTCGCAAAAACTACTTTCACCTTTTTCCACTTAAACTCCAGGAGTGTCGGATGAAAAGATTCATATCGTTTCCTGCTGGGTTGGTTGCCTTTTCTTTTCTCCTCTTATTTGTTTCTGGGCTTATGCTTAGCGGTGTTGTTCAGGCGCAAGCCGTAGCGTCTGACGGGAAAGGGGCATTTTCCGTTAGGTATACCGCCCAGTTTTCCAGGGACGATTTCTCATTTAGCCAGATGAAGGGTTACGATTTAGTAGGCCTTAAAGACGGCGATTGGCTGGCAGAGCTGGGAAAACCCATGTTACCATCTAAAGAGATAAAAATCGCGCTTCTCGCCGGAATGACGGTAAAAAGTGTTTTGGTGGTAAACTGCATAGAAGAACAGATTCCAGGCGAATACAACATCTATCCGGCTCAGCTACCTCTGCCTACTGATGCATCTCAGGCAAATATGGATTTCATTCCTCCCGACCAACAGATATACTCCTCCTCCCAGCCTTATCCGGCAGAGGTGGTCCGGTTCGTCAATCAAACCGATCTGGCTGGTCAGAGCATGGCAGTGGTAGAGGTTTTCCCGCTCCGTTATATTCCCAGCCAAAAACGGCTGACCTATTGTGTCTCCTTCACCATCGAAATCAACGGGGTGGATGGTTATGAATATGGGGATTATCTTTCCCCCAATGTCTCAGAAAACGACCGGAAAATATACGAGCAGATGATCAAGGGGATGGTGAGAAATCCCGAGGCGGTTCAGCTGGTTAGCAGTTTGAAAATGGGCACCAGCATGATACCTCCGGGAGGACCCTTTGCTCATGTGATCATAACTTCCTCTACTTTCGCCTCCTACTTTCAGCCTTTGATTGATTGGCACAGCCAGAAAGGGGTAAAGGATACGGTTATCACCACCTCTTGGATTTATACCAACTACACTGGAGCAGATACCCAGAAGGTCCGCGCCTTCATCATGGATGCTGCAACCAACTGGGGAACCACCTATTTCCTCATCGGTGGAGAAAACGAAACTGTCCCGTTTGCTTACCGCTTGTATTACTCCGAAAACACTCCCAGCGATCAATATTACTCCGACTACGACAACGACTGGACCAACGAGGTTTTCGTGGGAAGAGTCTCCGCGGGAAGCACCACCGAGGTCACCACCTTCGTAAACAAGGTGTTGAAATACGAGAAAGATCCTCCCCGAACAAACTTTTCTTTGGATGTTCTGCTCATCGGAATGGATGTGGATGCCTCCACCCGGGAGGAGCTGCTGAAGGAGAATATCGACACGTATATTCCGGCGCAGTTCAACTTGACCAAAGTCTACGACAGCCATACCACCAACCACAGAAACGCCACCATCACCGCTCTCAATGCGGGGCAAAACCTGGTGAATCATGCCGATCATTCCAACATCGACGTATTGGGAACAGGCGATTATCATCATGGCTGGGGCATCTATAACTCAGACGTTGATGCGTTGACCAACGATAACCAGTTGTCCATACTGGTTTCCCTCGGATGTCAACCTAACCACCTGGATGCCAACGATTGCATAGCTGAGCGTTTTGTCGTTTATAATCCCAATCAAGCCGGCGTGGCTTTCAATGGTAATACCCGCAACGGCTTGTATTATGCAGGGCAGCCCATTAGCCTTTCCGGCACCTTGGACCGGGAGTGGTGGATCAGTCTGTTCAGCCGAAACATGTACCACCTGGGTCAAACCGTAGCCGACGCCAAACATCATTTCGCCCATACGGACAATTACATGAAACATTGTGAGTGGGAATTTATTCTTTTGGGCGAGCCGGAGATGCCAATTTGGACCGATTCCCTGGATAGTTTCACGGTTGCCTGTCCTGTCACTGTTCCCATGGGAAGCTCATCCTTCCCGGTTCACGTGGAGAACGCCACAGGCAAAGCTCCGGTAAATCAAGCTTATGTCTGCCTATGGAAAGCCAATGAGATCTACCTGACGGCTTATACCAATGCCGATGGAGAAGTCACCCTCACCCCCTCCCCATCTTCATCCGGGACCATGTACGTAACCGTCACCAAACAGAATTACATCCCCAAGCAGAAGGAGGTGGACGTCTCCTATGCCTGCGGGGATGCAAATCAGGATGCGGTGATAGACGTGGGAGATCTGGTATATCTGATCAACTATCTGTATAAAGGCGGTCTGGCGCCGAACCCACCTGAGCTGGGAGACGTAAATCTGGACTCTTTGGTGGATATAGGAGATGTGGTATTTTTGGTGAATTATCTTTACAAATCCGGATCGGCACCCTGTTCGGGATAAGAACAGATGCTGTAAGCGCATATAAAGTTTAAACCAGGTTTAATAATCAGCGGAAGGAACAGTTTAAAAAACCTTCTTCCGCTGATTTTTTTACCGTCTGCCCGATTTCCTCACTTTGACTTTGTTAAGATGAAGAAGTCAACTTTATCCCAGTTTCTATAAAACTAGAGCAATTTCTTCCGTCCCTTACCCGTTGTAGATTCATAAATCAATTCTTTACTCCTCTGGCTCCCTCTTTGCAAGCAAAGGTTCAATGATCTGGGTGATTTTTGGTCATCAAAGATGCCCATTCTGAAGGCTAATGATATGGTTGCATGTCTAATTAAAAGATTCCAATCTCTAAATTATTGAGGAATTTTGCCGATACCAATTTTTAGAACCGAAGCATTTGAAGCAATGGGATATGATAGGATATTTAATCGTTTAACTTCTTAGGGTAAAAGGGAGATTACCATGGAAAAGAAATGCTTTTCCCGTTTTATTTATTGTCTGGTATGGGGAGTGGGTCTGTTTTCGCTTTTGTTTTTGGGATGTTCTGAAAAATCCACCAGAGATAGCGAAACAGTGGTAACTATCAAGTCACTTTCCGTTATTCCTGCCGAAGTCCAAAAAGGACAGACTGCGGTTGTGGATGTGTCGGTGGAGGACGATGCCGATCGTCCGGTTTCCGGTGCTCAGGTCGCCTTCTCGGTGACTCCCGGAACCATCGGTTACTGTACCCCTTCGGTGGATACTACCGATGCCAATGGTTCCGCCGCAGCAATCTTTACCGCCACCGATTTCGGCACCGCCACCATACAAGTCAACGTGGCAGGTACCGTTTCGCGGACGATTCAGGTGGACATCGTGACCTCCGGTGAAGCAGCCAAACCCCTGCAGATTCAACTAACCCCCTCCTGGCTTCCTGCGGATGGAATCTCTTCCAGTCAGATTACGGTAACGGTGAGCGACTCGCTGGGGAATACGGCGCCAAACGGCACCGTGGTGAAGTTTGCTGCAGGCGAGAAGTTCGAAGATGCCGATCAGGATGGTTATTATACGACGGGAATCGACGAGCTCAAGTTCGATACCAACCAGGACTATAAGTGGAATCCTATAGGTTACATTCCCGCTTTTGCTCTCACTCAAAACGGGGAGGTTACCGTCACCTACATGGCGGGACTTCGTACCGGAACCTGTTACATAAAAGTCACCGCCGAACCGGAAGGAAACTTCCTGCAGGCCGACGCCAGTATGCTTTTGGTTCCCACCGACAGTGTGGCATATATTGTCTTGACCCCGGATGAAGCCAGAATTCAGGTGAGAGGGACCGGGGGGGTGGAAGCCACCCAGATAAGAGCGGTCTGTTATGACGATAATGGCAACCGGGTGGGAGCCGATTTCCCGGTGGAGTTTTACATTATAAACGGTCCGGATGGAGGAGAGGAGTTGGATGGTGTGGCTTCGGATTCGGTTACTATTAACACCAACACACAGGGTGAAGCCGTGGTCACGCTTTCCAGCGGCACCAAGTCCGGTCCGGTGAGGATGCGGGCAAAGATGGGAACGGTCCTTTCCTACTCCACCTTGGTAACCATCTGCGCCGGCCCCCCCACTGACATCTCCATCGGGGTCACCCCCTGCAATATCAGAGGATGGGACGTAAACTGCGTGGAGGCAGATCTTTGCGCCTGTGTGGTGGATGCTTACGGAAATCCGGTGCCCGATTCCACCTCGGTCCATTTTGGAACCGAAGAGGGATCGGTGCAGTGCTGCGACAAGACCAAGCAGGGTTGCGCTTATTCCAAATACCTATCCGGTGATCCGCGAAACGACGGCCGGGCAATCATCTGGGCGGAGACCTGGGGCGAAAACGGAATCATCTCGGATTCCACCCTTTTGATTGTGTCAGGACCTCCTGCCAGCGTCACTTTCTTGACTTACCCTCATACTCTTCTGGCCGACGGAATCTCCAAGGGAGACGTGGTGGTGGAGGTGCTGGATTTAAACGATAACTTCGTGCTCAATCTGACTCCGGTGGAGATGAAAACGAAATTCGGGGCGGTGGCCTCCGGTACGACAACGGATGGCTGCCACGCCAGCCTTTTCGAAACTGAGTTGGTAAGTGAAGTATTAGCTCAGGATTATTCCATGACCTATTTGGACCATGATGACGGCATCGGGGTGATAAACGTCCTCACCGCCAAGTCGGGATTCGTATCCAGTTCGGTCAACATTACCTACCTGACCGGTATAACCTACAGCAAAAACTGCGATATCGACATAGAATCCACCATTCCACACGGATCCACGGTTCCGGTGGTGGTGATCATAAAAGACCGGTATGGCAATCCACTGGGTGGTCATCTGGTGGTAGCAGACCAGACTAATACTTCGGGGGGAACCGTCACCGGAAGCGATTATACCAATGAATACGGAGAAGCCACTGGCTTTACCTATACCACCAGCACCGATGCAGCGGTCAAAAGCGGAGTGGTTTCATTCTGCGATAACGATCCTCGCGGAGGAGTTTGCATAGCGGTTAAAGTTTCTATTTCGGAAGATTGACCAGGGAAGGGAATGCAAAACAAAAAGCCCCGCTCAAGGCGGGGTTTTTTGTTGATTGTCCGGGTTGATAGGGAGAAGGAAGGTAAAATAATAAACATCGAGTGCAAATTGGAGATTGCAAACTGCAAAATATAAAATATTAAACCTTAAACCTTAAACCTAACACCTAACACCTGACTTCACGTATTGACCACAATGAGTCTATTACTACTGATTTCTCTAATCCAAGATTGTAGAAATAAGGCCTATTTAACAAGGAGCGCGCCGGGCCCCCCGTAGATTCCCATATCCGAGTTACTCCCGTCCGGATTGGTGAATGTGGAATCGCCCGAGTTTATACAGGGTGAATCGGGCATAAGGCGAAAATCCGTTCTACTTTCGAAAAGCGGGTCCTGTGACAAATTTCCATCCTTTCCGGTCAGGTCATCCATATCCTTGTAATTCCCCTCTTTGTTTTTCCAGATGTCGTTGTGTGAAATCACGAAATTCTCCGGTTTACTATACATCCAGATTCCCACACAGGGACAAACCCATTCCTTTCTCCAGCCGTTTTCGGTGACGATGTTATTCATGAAAACGCCGCGGGCGGTTTCACTCCACGGAGCCATCCCGCAGTTTCCATTTCTGGTAACCACATTGTTGGAGGCCTCCATATAGGAATTTCCGGTGACGATGATTCCCCAGCCCAGGTTGTCATACACCGCATTGTTCCTCACCACTGCCCGGGAATCCCCAAAAGTGCCGATTCCCTTCCAGTAGCCCGAGATCTGGTTGCGGTAAACGATGGCGGTGGCATCCCAGGTGATGCCGATTCCGGCTCCCCGGCCATCGCAGATGAGATTGTCGGCAATGAAAGCGTTTGCCCCACGATATAAAGCTATTCCATCCCAGCCATTTTTCTCGATAACGTTGTTGGAAATGAATAACTCCGAATTTTCCCTTCCGAAGATCCCGCCGATCCCCACCACCACTCCTTCGAGCTGATGGGTGTTGCCGCTTATCTGCACGTTTTTGATTGTCACCGAGGAAAACTTCGCCACCACTCCGGCATCGGTGGCGTTACCATCTGGGTCGCGAATCCCACCGGTGATTGTCAAATCTCTAATTGTCGATCCACGACTGTGATCGAATAAAACACCATATCCAGCCTTGGTCACCAGGATGGTTTTATCCGCCCCGCTTCCGACGATCTCCAGGGCTTTATCCTTAATGAGAAATCCCCGCGTGGCTTTGACGTAGGTTCTGTGTTCCTGGCAGTTTCCGCATAAATCTTCTGGATAAGAATCCGGTCGGGCTTCATAGGTTCCGGGCAATATCATAATCCTGTCCTGATCGAATGCATAATCCAAGGCGACCTGCAGATCGCGGAAAGGTTCGTCCCTGGTACCCAATCCGACCACTCCATCCTTCCAGTCGACCACATACCAGGTATTGGCATGGATTATTGAAGGCACTATCGAAAAAGCTACGCTCAATAATAAAATAATGTAACGTTTAACCATGTTTTCCTCTTTTAAGTTGTGTCTGGAGCTTTTCTCCTGATTCTATATAACCCATCCCTATCCCCCTTTCTTTTTAAGAGAGGGGTTCTCCCTGACCTTCGGTTCTGCTACGCGCTGAGTGCGCTCAGCACGAAGTGAGACCTCAGGGTCGAAGGAAAGGGAATCACCCTGAAGGGGAACAAAGGGGGTGAGTTCAAGAAATTTTACTCAGGGACTTGCAACTTGAGCTTCTTTTGCTATTTCCTCCAATTTCTTCTGTTTCTCTTTGAAATGCTGGTCTAAATCCTTAAGCGTAACCCATCCCCCCAAAGCCACTCCCAGATGGTTGCTGAAGATCCTCCACAGGATGGCAAAAACAGGGAGGTATGCTTTAGGCATGAGCGTAGACATCAGAGAGACTGAGCTTATTTCGGCAATGCCTGAGGCTCCGGGAGTGGGGGAGAAGTACAAAATAAAGAATTGGATGATCTGAAGATACATTACGTGTAGAAAATTCACATTCAACCCCAAACCCTTTATGATCACGTAAGCCATCAGGTACTTGTTGAAATAGATCATAACTGTAAGTATAAAACTGAAAAACAGCGTGAGTTTTTGTTTGTGGAAAAAATGTTGCAGATAGAATCTCAATTGAACTACCTGATCCTCGATCTTATCCAGAAACGTTTTCCTTTTTTCTTCATTCTTCCTCCAGATTATTTTGGTGACAAAGGAGAATATGCGGAATAGAAGGTGAAGTGACTTGGGTTTTATCAGCATGACGGTTATCACCAAAAAAGCGGCAAAGAAGGTAAGAAAGCTGAATTTCACCAGGTAAGTCAATCCTTTGGCAAAAATCCCCTGGTGGGTCAAAAAGAAAACCAAAACGTAAGTCAAAAGAAAAAAGAGAAGTGTGGAGAAGAAGTTTATCGCTGTCACAGATACGGCGCCGGAGAGGGGAACCCCCCGGCGAGTAAGGCTATACAATTGACCCGGTCCGCCGCCGGTGCTGGCGGGGGTGATGGCGGAGACGAATGTATTGGTTAAATTGGCTTTGACGCAGTCGATGAAGCGGACTTTCTTCAATATCTCCTTGGTAAAGAAAATATGGATGCGCAAACCTCCCAGAAAAAGGTCCATTCCCACCATAAGCAAGGCCAAAAGCAAAAACTCCGCCTTGAGCGATTGAAGAGCCTTCAAGCTCTCCCGGCTGGTCGTAAAGAAGAAGATCACTGCAAATCCGAGAATGGTCAAAAGAACAAATAACCGGACCCCCCTCAGGATATGTTTTCTGTCGGAAATCAGATCCATATATATTGTCTAATACGTTATATCAGTATCCTTTCGACACAATTTCGAAACGTTCAACTTTCCTGATTTTTAACACTAGTTAAGGTGATTTCCTCAAGCAGCGATTTGAACCATTAGCTAAGTTTTCCATGACTTGCTGAAATGTAAGAGCAAAAATTACATTTTGTCAAGTATTAAATCGGGATAAGCTCTGATATCTCAATCACCTTGTGACTAACATCAAGCATTCTAAGCACAAGCCAGCCAACAAGCTTTTTGTATTCTTAATTGTTCTAATCGAGTCAAATGACATTAGATGACGCCGATTCATCTCACCGAAACACACATATTTCACTTGTTTTTTTGAGAGAAGAGCTTATATTGATATTAGAAATTTTAAAGTCGGACAATCGAAGGATCCATGTTTATGCCCTCGTTTTTGGTAACTCGCAGCGTTATGGTGTCTCGTCTTCTCATTTTCTTTGGCGTTTTATTGCTTTTCCCTTCAATCATATACGCCCAAGGAGCATTTGTTATTCCGAGAGGGGCATGGCAAAGGTCGATCGGGGACATTCCCACTTACTGCCAGAGTAATTGCCCCAAAAGAGGAGTAGTCCTGGGAGGATTCGGGGCAGGAGCTTTCATGTACAATATCAGCGGCTCCTTCGGACCCTGGGCAGATGAAGTGGGGGAATATAGTGGTTCTTGGCTAAAAGAAGCGGCTTTTCACATTTATGAAAAACAGGGGGGAATAAAGACGGTTAAATGCCTCTCACGGGATACGGTGATGACAAGCTGGGAGAAACTTGCAGCCGGAGAAGGGACCTATTATGCGCTTCAGCCGATGGGTTGGTGCACCTATAACTGTTTTCAATGTGACATATCGGCAGAATTCTTCAGCCCCATCCTACCCGAAAATTACCGCGAGACGTCCTATCCCGTGGCAGTCTGGCAATTTTTGATATCCAATCCGAATGCGGATACGGTAGAGGTTTCGGTCATGTTCACCTGGCCCGATCCTCCTTTCAACGGGGGAAAACGGGTGAGAACCGGTTTTTCAACCGTTCTGGTTTCCGATTCGAATGCGGTGGGGATGGTGATGAAGGCAGATCACCCCTCCAATACCGTCGAGACTCAGAATTCCGAATGGTGCATTGCCACAAAAACCGCGGAAAATACGACGGTCTCCTATACCAGCTGGAATAAGGGGGGAGACGGAGCGGACGTCTGGAGTCAGTTTGCCGACGACGGCATTCTTTCGGACAGCATCAACTCTCTTGATTCCGCCACTGCTATTGCGGTAAAGGTGATGTTGGCTCCCGGAGCGGATATGGTAGTCCCTCTGGTCCTTTCCTGGGATTTCCCGGTAGTAGAATTCAAAACCACTTCCGGTAGCCATTCCACCCAGTGGTGGAAAAGGTATTGTGAGTATTTCGATACCCTAAGCGATAATTCCTTTGAGATAGCAAAGGACGCCCTCCAAAACTATCCCGATTGGAAAGCACAAATCGAAGACTGGATGTCGGAATTTATCAATGATGCCAGATATCCGAATTGGCTTATCTGCGCAGCTTTCAACGAGCTTTATTATAACCAGTTCGGCGGGTCCTTTTGGGAGTCGGGTTTAAGGTCCGGGCATTCAGAGGAATTCATGGGTCTGCATCCGGAGGATAACAAGAATTTCATCATGGAATCCCAGGCCTACACTTTATCCGGTAATATCAACGTGGGTCATTATAGTTCGATCGTTTTTGCCAAGCTCTGGCCCGAAATGGAGAGAGACCTTTTAAGATGTCACGCCGATTTTGTTTTATATTATGACAGATGCAACCCCACGGTTCCCTATCAGACTTCACCGGAGATCGGTGCACCCAGGGATTTCAGCGGAGGGGCTTGCGATTTAGGAGATCCGTTCTTTATCCTCAGCCCGCACGGTTACGAGAATCGCCTAGCCCCCTGCGATACCGGCCACATTCACGTTTTGACCGACAATTCCAGCAAGTTCATACAACAATGCTGGAGATATTTTTCTCTCTCTAACGATATGGACTTTCTAAACTATGTTTGGCCCGCCATGGAGAGCACCTATCATTTCATGAAGAGTTACGATTGTGAAATTGAACCCAAAGATTCGCTGCCGGACGCTCGCGGGTACGACAACGCGCATGATTGTCTGGGCATGTGGGGGACGGATATGTACAGCGGCGGGTTCTGGGTGGGGGCGTTGGAAGCGCTGGATACGATGGCAGCCATTTTGAACAAACCAATTAGGGGGGAGGTGCAGGCTTGGCTGGAAGCAGCAAAGAGGAATCTGGATGCCCAGCTGTGGGATGCCTCCGGACTTTATTACCGGATCGATACCGAAAGCAATTACACTACAGCCGTTTTCAGTGACGCTTTATGCGGTCAGCGGTATTGCGAGGAATATGGTCTCCCCGACATCTTGCCTCGCTGGAAGATGACTTCGCACTTTCAAAAGGTATATGACGTCTGCGTGGCTCCCAACCTGAATTTCGGTGCTAAATTGGAAAGAATGCCCGATGGTTCAAACGTTCCCAGTGGTGACCGGGAATCTTATGAATACTGGGTGGGAACCACCTATTACCTGGCAGCTATGATGTATCGTTCCGGCTTAAAGCCAGAGGCGCTCAACACCGCCTATGGCGCCTACTATCCGGTATATGCAGCGGATCATCTGGCTTATTGGTTTAACACTCCCGAAGCCTGGCGGGATGGAGGATATGGTCCCCGGCCCCACTTGACTTCAAGTTGGAGAGAAGATCACATGTTTTCTGATTGGAGATCAGATCCCCCGGAAGTAGAGGACCTCTCCCGCGGGTATCCGAACCAATATCAACGTCCCATGGCGGTATGGGAGCTGATGTTTGAAATCAAATGTCACTCTCTTACCTACACCCCCGGAGACGCCAATGGAAACGGTCTCATAGATGTCGCCGACATCGTATTTCTGATCAACTATCTATACAAGTATGACCTGCCTCCAGACCCCATCTCAGCCGGTGATGTCAATTGTAATGGAGAGGTAAACATAGGAGACGTAGTATTTTTGATCAACTATCTTTTTAAAAGCGGACCACCGCCATGTGAATAAAAAAGTGATATTCTTAAAAGAAGTATCACTTTATCAGCACCATTCTTTTTGATTCCCTAAAGTTGCTTGATTTCAGCTCATAGAAATAGACACCTGAAGCGACTTCCTCATTGGAATTATTTCTCCCATCCCAGGTGACAGTATATGTGCCTGGAGTCTTCTCTTCATCTACCAGAGTTCTAACCAATTGTCCAGTGATATTATAGATTTTGAGACTTATATGGCTATATGGTTTTTCGCTGCCTATAGTGAATTCAATAACTGCCACTGGATTGAATGGATTGGGATAGCTTTGCGAAAGTGTAAACTCCTTGGGTGTAACTGTTGGGACAACTGGACTATTCGAATTTGTATTGCCGGCGATTTTGGCATTTTTATTACCGGAACCTCCTCCTTGATATTCACAAGCACCTATGTCCACAAAATCGACTACCCTTGGATTCCCGTCATAATCAAATAAGGGCAAGTCCGGTGCGTTGTTGTCACCGGCATTCACACAGGAAGAGGAACTATCCAAATGATAGTCATTAACAAATTCAGGATTACGGAAGATATTGTAAAATGTATCGCAAGGAGTACCGTTTCTGTTATTCCCCCAGGTGGTATCACCCATTCCAGAGCTTATGACTCCATCAAAATCATCCTCTTGGTTGTTCCAAAAATCATTAGAAGAAATATATGCCGTGTCAGTTGAGGAGTGGACATAGATTCCATCTCCTTGATCTGTATTGGAAACTATATTATTGTAGAATAAAATATGCGAATGACCGGTGATATCTATCCCACCCCCATATCGATATGCATAATTGTTATCTAATGTGTTGTTCACAATAATAGGTCTAGATCTATTTTTACACTCGATTCCACCCCCATTTCCATCTTCAATAGATGTATCTTTAGTGACATATGTAGCATTATTTTCTATTATCAAGTTATTGGTGATTATGGTAGATGAGTAATCGCAACATATCCCACCGCCATAGATTGATTTGTTATTTCGAATAAGATTGGAAGTAATAGTTGGTCCCGGATTACACCCAGTGCAATATATTCCACCTCCGCTTGAATTTAGTCCCTCGTAAGCTTGATTTCCCTGAATGATATTGTTCCTTATGGTAGGTGAAGACCCTTCGCAATAAATACCACCACCATATCTATCGATGTCTTCAGATTTCTGTGATAGTTTAGTACCTTTCCCATTCTTTAGCGTGAATCCTTCTATTACCGAATTTGAGTCTTCTCCCGACGAAAAAGTAACCACACTGGCACTATCGTGAATGGAAGTAACCTGAATACGAGTATAGTTTTTATATTGCTGTTCGCCAAGCAAGATATAATAGCTTGCCACTGGAATCGGCTTCCCTCGAAAGTTTATACTCTCACTGTAAGTTCCTGGAGCTACCAGTACTGTATCATTATTTTGTGCAGCATTAATAGCGTTCTGAATAACAGAATATGGTTGAGGAACTCTTTTAACATGTGAACTAAAGAGATATTGTTCTATCCTAAAAAGTCTCCCCTCGCCAGGTTTTAAGCTGATTATAGATGGACAATTGGCATAAAAGGTATATGATGGCTGGTTGGTATACATGTCTCTGAGCAGATAAGGACCATTGGGAATGTCGAAGTAAACCTTCAGGGTTTCATATTCTTCCTCCAGACATTTTCGATTTACCAGCATAAAGTAAGATGTATCGCTACGATCAAAAAACCCCACCTGCACATAGGTGGAATCAGGATGCCTAATTCCAACAATGCTGTCAATGTAGCTTGTCTGGCTGTTACGCAAAACAAAAGAGCCAACCTCTTGGTTAGAGCAAGCGCCCTCCCACTGTAAACTTTTTATTGTCTGACCAAGCGACCTTGCTCTCGAACCGGTGAAGTGTGTGATTTCCTGGAACCTGGAACTGTCAGTATGATTAATACCATCGTATAATCCAGTTTCCAGACGATTGCCATCCACACCAGTAGGAAAGCGATAATACATGATAGCATCTGCTCCATAACACAGAGCCACGAAAGTCTGAAATCGGACTTCATTTGGGGTGGGATTCCTTTTTAAGTCATTAGCTGGGCAACAATAGCATTTACCTCCAAACCTTATAATTTGAAAATCACATTCGCTTGTATCGTTACAATCTTTCTCAAGGGCAACGGTATGTGCTTGAATAGCTATCCATAAACCTTTATTAAGACTATCTGCTATTGTTTTTGCTCTATTCAAGAATCCCATATAGAAATCCCATACCGCTTGGTATTGTGAACCCGAAAAAGTTGTACATAGAGGACACCATACGGTGGGGTAGATATCGATGCAATAATCTTTTGGATTCGACCTTAGTAAGTATTCATGAACGGTTTCCTCTCCCCAGGAACCAATGAAGAATTGCAGTCCCACTCTTTCTTGACTTGCTTGTCTCAGCAAAGTGTCAATATAAGCAAACGGTCTATACGAGTCTATGCAATTCGGCTCGTCCCGCAGATACCAGCGATAAACTACAGTATCTCCATTGGGAAGTGTGTGGTTGCGCACCCAATCCTTATTGACATAAGTTATTATGTCTGAATTATGCTGTCCGTTTATAAGTTCTATCCCTTTATTATCATAGACTTTAACATAGTCGATATACAAGGCTCTGGTGCCAAACCAGTAGATTCGGAAATCAACCCTTCTCCAATTTTCACCCGGTGGAGGAGTTGGGAGTTGATAATTCGCTAGTGTGAATGGTTTGTAACCAATCCATTCCGGAAAGTCTGCTGATGTGAGAGTTTTTGATTTCAGTATGACGGTACTATCACTGCTAGTTATGCTTACCACCATTAAACTACAAATAGGTATGGGCCGACCTTGTGCCATGGCAGTGGGAAAATCAAGAGGTGATCTCAGCCTGAACTCAGCAGTGTAATTGATATTAGTAGCAGGATTTGAGGGATCATACCGCCATTCCTGATCATACCATGGTCCAGTCTGAATCAAGCCGGGAGTATCGTGTGGTGCCCAATAATACATGGCTTTGCCTCCCGATGCTCCCGCACTATTGACCAAAGTACCCCCGTTATGATAAGTAAATCCAAGATGCGAGCCAGATAAACTTTCGGCTTCCCACATCGTATAGTGACTTACATTCGAAAAGAACTTTGGTGTAGTGTCATTTATTACATTCTCAGGAATAGCCCTCATTGAATTAGTAACAAACTCTTGTATATTACTGTTATCAATATTAAAGTTATGACCCAGGTTAAACTGCAGGCTATCCTTTTGCCAAGAAAGATAACCAACTCCATGTCCTAAACAATGGAAACTTCCGTAATAAAAATCGTCCGATGCATAGCTGTAAGAAAACGATAAGCCCCAAAATAGCAAAGCTATTATCTGAATAATCAATTTCGTTTTCATTTTGACATCCTCCTGTTAGGTTAAAAGTATAGTGTTCAAATCTCAAGTTATTTTATTAGGCTTTATTCGTTATTAACCATCCGTCATTTGTCATCTCAAAAGCACCATCTTTTTTGCTTTGACTAATTCCAACCCACTTACCTTCAAACGATAGAAATATATTCCCGATGCAACCTCCTTTCCAGAATCATCTTTTCCGTCCCATCGAGCTTTGTGTTCCCCCGGATATTCCCTTCCATTAACCAAGGATTTGACTCTCTTCCCTAAAAGGTTATAGATGGTTATCTCCACCTCTGCCGGCTGATAGCCCACATCCGGCAGATAATACCAGATAATTGTTTCGGAATTGAAAGGATTAGGATAATTTTGGGATAATTGATACATGGGCGGACGATTCTCTTGTTCGACAAATTCGTCTACAGATGTTGCTTGAACCTCCAGCTCAACCGAATAATCACTCTGATGCCCAGTCAAGTCCCACGCAGAAACTCGATAAAAGTACGTCTTCCCCAAAACAAAATCATAATCCCTGAAAACAGAACTGTCATTGCAGATATTCCCGACAATCTTAAAAGTATCAGGAATGAATCCGGAAATAGTATCTTTATACACCAGATAATGTGATAGATCAGATTCGGTGTTGGGTTTCCAGGAAAGGATAGTTACAGTAGATTCAGATACAGCAGACAATCTATCAGGTGCTTTTGGGGGATAATCCAAATAAGTATAACTTTCTCCATAAGCTCCACCGTAACAGCCAATATCCGATCTGGAAGAATCCGGGTCTTTGATATTGGGATCACCTGTATCAATGCAAAGTGAGCCATATTGTAAATGATAATCATCGCCTCCGATAAACATGGGATCTAAGAAGATGTTACCACCCAATGAAGTGTCCACAGTGGTGCAATAGGGTTGACTAGTGTTCCAAATATCATTATATGATACTTGCGCATCATAACTGTATCCATTCAGCTTGTATGCGGCAACTCCGCAAGATCCATTTAAAAGAATATTATTCTTGATTTCACAGGCAAAGTCCATAGCTATAACTGGATACCCTTGGTTTCCTACAATAGTGTTGTTTCTGATAGGAGCTGTCTCAAATTTACTGCTTGACCATTTTATTAGTAAAACCGGCTCATACTGAGCAATATCGTAAATCAAATTGTTCTCAATGAAAATTGAATCCATAAAATCACCATAAATTGGTTCTGCATCCACATCACTTATTATATTTCTTATCAATTTAGACGTCCATATGTTCCATAGAAAAACACCTTCTGAATTTTGTTGTATTGTATTGTTTCTGATTAATCCATATGACAAAAAGAGTGAAATTCCAAGATCATTATTCATAATAATGTTATTCGAAACCTCTGTAAATACCGTCCCCATGTAAATACCATCATCACAGTTGGTAATTTTATTATTGGCTATCCTTTTCAACTTAGAATCAACAGCGCTTCTAACGCCAGTGCAAAACTCCATTTGTCCTGGCTGCCACCCTTTTATATAAAATCCTTCTATAACAGCGCTATCTGCGCCAAAAACTATGTCACGCACGCTCCGGTAATAGGGATAGATAACGGTAGAGTCAAAACCGGCTCCTAACAAAGTTATTCCGGGCTTCATTATAATGGTCTCTCGGTAAGTGCCGGAACCCACTCTGACCGTATCACCAGAAGAAGCCGCATTTATCCCCTTTTGAATGGAATCCGCCGCAGTCGCCCAGGAAGTATAAGGGTATTCGTCCGAACCGCTCTTGGAGACATAATGGGTTTCAGCAAAGATATAAATAGGGGAAAGCAAAAGAACAATGGTTATTGCGATCTTTCTCATTTCAACCTCCCATAGCCCGAAGGTGTTTTTCTCGATTTGGGACAATAGTAATATAATAAGGAAATTTATTTTGGCAAGAGTTCTTATCAATTTCCTTTGCTATTTTACCAGATGAAGATGATTTATGCGGGGTATCGAAAACAGGTTAGATTTTTCTATTGACAAGTTTAACTGAAGTTGCTTTACTTCTCATGAGGATCAAGATCTGGCGATATTAATTGCAATCATGAGCATCACGCATACCGGCAGGATTATAGAGAGACTGAAAGGCAAAAAATAGGAGGAGACAAAGGATAGAACCAAAGAGGGGAGAGCCACAAATAGAACACATCGTATGACAACTTTGGTTACTTTAAGGACAATGGTAAGAAGCAAATAGAGGAGAAGCATATCGAAGGCGAGTTGGCCCCAAAAACCAAGGTGGCTGTAAACCAGCGCATTCACCACCTTAAACCATTGGATCGGTACTGCAAGAATTTCATACATGGAATTATTTAATAGCATATTAAACCTTTGAACATTTGAACTCTTGAACCCTCAAACTAATGATTTTAATCTTGAATATTGAATTCTGAACCTTGAATTTACTAAACCTTTAGCTCTTCGACAGGTTCAATGGTCAAGCTCGATTCACCCACTTTCTTCAAGTCGGTCATCCTCTGGGTCAAAAAATCCCTGGTGCCGATCCACTTGCCCGACATGTTCAAAACCTCTTCCTCGGAAACCTCGCTGATCCAGGAGATGACGAGACGGTCAATCTGCTCTTCTTCCTGGTTTTGCTTGCGCGAAGCAACGGTAAGATTTTCCATGTTTAAAGTGAATTTGACTTTCACTTTATCCCCCCCGGTTTGTTTGGAACAAAATTCGATTTTACATGAAGAGCTTTTGCAAATCCTTTGCCCGATTTAGTAGCTTTTTTGTGGATGGGAATAATGCCCCTCAAAATGCTGGATACCAACAACTTAGCACAGATCAGATAATTTGCAAAAAGAGAAAATTACTAAATCTATTAATTTTCCGATAAATAGTATGGGAAACAATCCATAGCATATTGTAATTTCCCTTAAGAGGGATTTTCTTTGATGAGGATATGGAATTATGATTAAACGATCTTTTAATTTGGATGAACTGGGAACCAACGTCCGCACCGAGATTTTGGCGGGAGTCACTACCTTCCTCACCATGTCATACATTATCTTCGTCAACCCGCTTTTCTTGAGCTTCTTCGGCAATCCGGATTTAGCGGGTAAAGCTCTTCCTTTCTCCGCTTCGCTCACCGCTACCTGCCTGGCAGCTGCAGTGATGTGCATCCTGATGGGGATATGGACTAATTATCCTTTTGCCTTGGCCCCTGGCATGGGACTCAATGCCATCGTGGCTTATCAGATGGTTTTGGGAATGGGGCTTTCCTGGGCTTCTGCCATGGGGGTAATTGTGATGGAAGGAGCCATAATCACCATCCTGGTCATCACCGGTTTCAGGGAAGCGGTGATGCACTCTATACCTCTATCGCTCAAGCAAGCCATTTCGGTGGGGATCGGTCTGTTCATTGCCTTCATCGGTCTGGTGCAGGCGGGATTCGTGCAAAAAAGTGATTCCACCTTGGTGACCCTGGGGAATTTCGACAACCTCACCGTGGTGGTAGCGATCTTTGGCTTGCTGTTAACCGCCATTCTGATGAAGATCAGGGTGAAGGGGGCGCTTCTAATCGGAATCGTCGGCTCGACTTTGTTGGCCATTATAATCAACTATGCCTCCGGTCTAACCGCGTTCGCCTCCCCCAACATAGCCAGGCTCCCGACATCCATCCTGTCCATGCCCGATTTTTCCACTTTAGGGCATTTCGATTTCGGTGCTTTCTCCAAACTGGGGGTAATGACCGCCATGATATTGATCTTTTCGGTCATGCTGTCGGACTTCTTCGACACCTTAGGCTCGGTGATCGGCTTGGGGAGTGAAGCGAAATTTCTGACCCCGGACGGCAAGCTTCCCCGGATCAAGCAGGTGCTTTTAGTCGATTCACTGGCAGCGGTGGCAGGAGGAGCTTCATCCGCCAGCTCTGTCACCACATACATCGAGAGCGCCGCCGGGATTTCAACCGGTGGCAGATCGGGTTTGACCGCGGTGGTGGTGGGGATTCTTTTCTTCCTGGCTATTTTTCTTTCCCCCTTAGCCGGGGTGGTTCCAAAAGAGGCCACCGCTCCGGCTTTAATCATCGTCGGCTTTCTGATGCTCTCCATCGTCAAGGAACTCCCCTTCCATAAATTCGACGAGGCCTTCCCCGCGTTTCTGATCATGATCGTCATGCCCCTGACCTATTCCATCTCCAACGGCATCGGCTTCGGATTCATCACCTTCACCGTCATCAAACTGCTTAGCGGAAGGGGAAGGGAGGTCCACTGGCTGATGTATATCGTATCTTTTGCCTTTGCAGTCGATTTCGCCATACCGGCGCTGAAGCTGATTTTTGGATTCTAAATTATTATCAAGAAATATTCTTTTGGGTGATCGTAATCCGTTTGTGCCTAACGACCATAAAGCGAAATTTAAAAAGAAAAATTCAAGATTATAGTTCAGAGTTCAAAATTTCAAGGCTCTCCATCTCCTCATCCACATGGGGTTATAGGTTCGGATGATATCATCTACACCTCAGCATATAAAGAGCATCTCCACCAAACTGGAGAAAGTTTACGGAAAGAAAAAATGGAGGGTTCACTCCGATCCGCTTTCCGAGTTGATTGCTACCATCCTGTCGCAAAACACTTCGGATCATAACAGCCACAGGGCATATTCCAGCTTGAGATTGAAATTCAAAAATTGGGACGAGGTGAGGAAAGCCGAGGTGAGAAAGATCGTCGGCTCGATAAGATCAGGCGGGCTGGCAGACATCAAAGCCAAAAGGATAAAAGACATTCTCCGGCAGATTCATGCAGAGAAAGGCTATCTGGATTTGAATTTTCTCAAAAGATGGCGGACTGAAAAAATCAAGGAGTATCTTGGGGGATTCAAGGGGGTGGGAGAGAAAACCATCGCCTGTGTTTTGCTTTTCTCCCTGAAAAGGCCCGCCCTCCCCGTGGACACGCATGTTTTGAGGGTATCCAAAAGATTGGGTTTAGTACCCGAAAAAGCGGATGCGGCAAAGGCTCAGGTGATCCTGGAGCGACTGGTTCCTCCAAGGCTGGTTTATCAATTCCATTTGAATTTGATCGAGCACGGCAGAAAGACCTGCAAGGCGGCAAATCCTCGTTGCGGGGAATGCGTATTGCTTGAGAATTGCCCGTACGGTAAAAAGAGATTAAAACGGTAGTTGCTCGATTCATCGAGCTTAAATCAAAAGACTAAACACCGTAAAAAAGGTTGTGTCACTCTAAGAAATCAAATCACATGAATGGAGGGAATCATGCCCAAGATCAACATCTTGAAAGAAGCGGAGAAGATCAAAAAACCTTTTAACCCATTTCAGCTGGTGAACGTGGATAACTTCCATGTTTTTTTGGGTCTCTTTGACGGGGATTACCGTAAACACCGGCACCCTTACGACGAGTTCTTTTACGTGATCTCCGGGGGGATCGAATTGGAAATGGACAAAGAGACGGTCACCCTGAAAGCCGGAGAAGCGTTTCTGGTTCCAAAAAATACCTGGCACAAATCCTCTGCCAAAAGGAAAGCTTATGTCATGCTTTTCGAAAAGCAGGGACTCCTGAGCGAGTTTACCCCGTGAATTTAGAGTAGATACCAGGTGCTGCGGGAAAGTCGTTCGAATATAGCTTTTGAATATACCCAAAAGAGAATAGGTCGTACCTTTTATTTTCATAATGCTATTCTGAGTCCCGCCAAAGGCGGGAGGAAGAATCTCGATTTTTTTCTTCGATGAAAAAGAGCCAAGATAATTTCCCTGATTTGGTCCGCTTGATGGCTAAACTCAGGTCCAAAAACGGGTGTCCCTGGGATCGGGAACAAACCCACAAATCCCTGCTTCCCTATTTGATCGAGGAGGCATACGAGGTTGTGGATACCATCGAAGCCGGGGACGATGAGAGATTGAAGGAGGAGTTGGGGGACCTGCTGCTGCAGATAATCTTTCATGCCCGGATAGCCGACGAGGGAGGGAGATTCGACATCCAAGAGGTGATAGATCATTTGAATGGTAAACTCAAAGCCAGGCATCCCCATGTTTTCGGAAAGAAAAAAGCTTCTTCCTCGGAAGAGGTATTGCGAAACTGGGAGCATATTAAATTAAGCAAGCAAAAGGATAAAAACAAATCGGTTCTCTCCGGCATCCCTCGGCATCTTCCCGCCCTGCTTAAAGCTTACCGGGTTCAGGAGAAAGTATCCCGGGTCGATTTCGACTGGAAAAATAAAGAAGACGTATTCTCGAAAATCGAAGAGGAGATCGACGAGCTCAAGAAAGCATCCATAAAGAAAATTAAAAAAAGGCGGGTGGAGGACGAGATGGGGGACATACTTTTCTCCTGGGTGAACTTAGCCCGTCATTTGAAGATCAATCCTGAATTCGCGCTGCGAAGAACCATCGACAAATTCGTGAAGAGATTTAATTATATTGAAAGGCAGTTAAAAAAGAGAAAGATACCCCTTAAAGAAGCCGGGCTTCCTCTATTGGATTCATTATGGGAGGAGGCGAAGGAGTCAGTAAATTAAACGGATAGGTGCGTGTTGTAGCGGAAAGATTCAGCTGTTAATCTTTGGTTTTATCATTCCCCCTCACCCCGAACGCTCCCCTTAGAAACTGTTTTATATTTCGGTTTTTGTAGCCGCAGACTTCAGTCTGCGAAAGCTATTCATTTAATTCCCAGATTACATTCAAACCTATGACTATCGTGTAAAAGTCAAGTTAGTACGAAGTCTCAAATGGGACAGGGCATTAAATTTATGTACAGTGAGGAACAGGACCATTTTTGTAAAGATAATTGATCAGACAGACCACATCCAGAATCCCGTGATCGTTATCGCAATTGGCATCACCGGCTTCGAATGAGACAGGTGCTGGTCCGTGTCTGAACAGATAGTTCATCAAATACATGACATCGCTGATGTTGATAACCTGGTCACCGTTGGCATCCCCCCATTCTGAACGCAGTATACTTATACCATGTGGCATATTCCACCGGGGTATATAGGTTACCGCATCTGATCTGGAGAAGACGTTTGCTCTACCGGGTGGCCATATACAGGTATCAATGGCAATGGTTGTAGAATCCTCCAGTTTGAAGGTCATGGTAGCTAAAAGAACCCGGCTTCCCGATCCAAACCGTTTATCCTCCGATCCTGACGGAATCGCGGTAAACCAGAAATGAGAGGTTCCATCCAGGTTCAAAATCAAACCGTTCCATTCCTCTCCATTCCCTTCTTCATACAGATCCATCATCCAGTTGTGAATTACGGTATCCGGTCCCTCGATAAAATGCCGGAAGATACTCCTTCCCGCGTTTGATCCGTGAAGATAAATGGTGTTCCAATGGTAACTCAAGCTGCAGTACTTATCCGCATTGGTATGGGTATAACAAAAAGCCAGCACGAAAGCAGCAATGGAATCGACCGGATTGGGAACATCGTGCGTCACCAGGATGGGGAAGCGAACAAAATCATATGGGCTGGGAAGTGGTTCTATCCATCGATCCGGCGGATAAATCTCCACGTACAGAGAATCGCAGATACCGTTGTCGTTGGGCTGCTCCGGACAGACGGCCCAAATTAAACCATATGATCCTAATGACAGTAATCCAATCGTCAAAAACACCAGATATCTTCTCATAGTCACCTCTGTCATAGGGGATAATGATCAGTAAACCTAATTAGAATGGCAATCATCCCCACATACTCTTGGTTCTGTTATCAGATAATTCTGTGGTTGCATAATTAACTTAATACATTGTATCTCGTTGTCAAGCAAAATCAATGGTTTGAACATTACTTTCAATTATCCTTCAATGGGATAAAAAGGAGAGGGGACAAAGCCATTTTCGTTTACCAACGGTTTATCTTCAACTGCCGTATGGGAATATGGCTGTTTTACATCCATCGATTCTAGGGTGTGACATAAATATTTACTTGACAAAACCGATAATTTATATTAAGCTTCAAAGATTTCATTTTTGGACTCATTCTAATGGACAACCATCTGATGGAAAAACCTTGTAACGAGAACCTATTGAGTAACAACACGCACCATATAAGCTCGGTAATGCCCGAGAAATCAAATATGAGAATATCTGTACCGGAAGAGGACATTCAAAAGGTGGCTCAAGATGAAGGGGTGGATTATACCCGGGTAAAGGAGGGGGTGGAGAATGGAACCATAGTCATCCTGAAAAACAAGGAACACCGATGGACCAAACCGATCGGGATCGGGAAGGGCTTGAAGACCAAGATAAACGTGAATCTGGGCACCTCGCCCGACCGGATCGATTACGATCTGGAATTCAAAAAGCTTAAGCTCTCCATGGAATTAGGGGCAGACACGGTGATGGATCTTTCCACCGGTGGCGATATCAGGAGCCTGCGCCTGGAGATTTTGAAGCAGTCGAACATTCCGGTGGGGACGGTCCCGATTTACGAAACCGCCTGTAAGCTGGCTCAGGATGGCAAGTCGATGATGGAAATGACCAAGGATTTTCTGTTCTCGGTCATAGAGGATCATCTGAAAACCGGCGTCGATTTCCTCACGGTTCACTGCGGTCTCACCCGCAGGGCACTTCCAATTATAGAACAAAAAAAGAGAGTAACTGGTATCGTCAGTCGGGGGGGGTCATTCCTATACAAGTGGATGAAATATAATAATCGAGAGAATCCGCTATACGAGTACTACGATGATCTTTTGGCTTTGACCAAAGAATATAACGCTGCTCTAAGTCTGGGTGACGGCCTGCGGCCCGGAAGCATAGCCGATTCCACGGATCGCACTCAGGTGGAGGAGCTGTTGATATTGGGTGAGCTGGTCGACCGGGCCCGGGAGAGCGGGGTGCAAGCGATAGTGGAGGGTCCGGGGCATATACCCATTCACGAGATCGAAGCCAATGTCCTTTTGGAAAAGAAGCTATGCCACGGAGCGCCTTTCTACGTCCTCGGTCCTCTGGTGATAGACTGTGCCCCCGGATATGATCATATCGTCTCCGCCATCGGTGGAGCGATTGCGGCTTCCGCGGGAGCGGATTTTCTCTGCTATGTCACCCCTTCGGAGCATCTCGGCCTGCCCGGTTTGGAAGATGTACGAGAAGGGATCATCGCCTCCAGAATCGCTGCTCACGCCGCGGATATCGCCAAAGGGGTGGCTAAAGCCGAGGAGCAGGACAATCTTATATCTCAAGCCAGGAAGAAATTCGACTGGGAGCAGATGGTGGCTTTGAGTTTGGATCCCCAAAGGGCAAAGGAAAAGAGGGGGGAGATCGGAAAGGACTTTAAAAAGTGTACCATGTGCGGGGAATTTTGTGCGATGAGGGAGGAGATTGCTTGAAACCATCAGCTGTCAACCGTCCATAGTCCACCACTGACTATCGAAAAATCGATCAAAGGAAACAGGAAATGATAACTAATCATAACATTTATCAACTAAACTGGAGGAAGTGATGAGAGACATGCGTTTTTATCTTGTATTGGTGATGGTGGTGGTGGGTTTGACCTTGTGCTCATCCCCGGTTTTTTCCCAGAGGGATACTTTTGGTAAGCCGGATACCTGCCGGGTGGTGGTGTCCCAGGATGAAAAAGGAAATCAAGCCATGGCATCCGTATCCGTCTTCAACGATGAGGAACTGGCTGCCATGACCATTCCGTTTCGCTTTGGAACCGGGACCAGCCCCATCCGGTGCGATTCGGTCAGATTCCGTCGTACCCGAACCGAGGAATTCGACATGAAAACCCAGCTGGTCGATACGGTCAGACAAACTGTTTTGATCGGTCTGGTGGCGGATATGTCCGGGAATAAGCCCCCCCTGGCAAAGGGAAACGGTGAGGTGGCGAGAATATACTTCACCCTTCCCAAGAATACGAAATTTCAGGACGTCTTTATCGATACCTCCTGGGTAAGACCTTTCAATGTGCTGAAGTTCGTCACTCCGGACGTTAAAAGCGTATTCCCCGTATTCGACAATTCCAGGGGAATGTTAAAGGGCGGGATTCCTATTCCTCCTCCGGTCGAAAAGAAATCGGAAGCCCCCGTCAAGGGAAAGGAATCGGAGAGTAAGGAACCAACCCCCGCGACCGGAACGGACAAGAAATAAAGAACAGCTTGGTGCAAAAGATTTTTTTCATCCAGCTTGAGCAAATATTCAACAAAACTTTCGGTTGACAAAATCAAAATTATGGTTATATTGAGTTTAAGAAAAAGATTTCCTTATTTCAGCTTCCTTTTTGCGGGTAAATGACATACAGTGAAGGTGGATTTTAAGTTTTACGATTCTTTCCGGCGGATATGAGGGATTCTGATTTTAACAGCTAACCAAGGGAAGACATAAATACAGGTCTTTGCGGAGGATGTGATGAGAAGTCGAATTGTGGTCGGGCTGGTGGTATTCTTAATAAGCGGGCTGTTTTTCTTTTCCTCTTTTGTTTCGGCCCAGCCGATTAAGCAGGCGAGGATCATGCTTTCGGACAAGGCGCAGATGAAGGAGATATTTAAGCTCAATTTGGATATCGCCTATGTCCAATATGGGGAATACATCGATATCATCACCGATCAGGACGGGGTGGATAGACTAAGGCAGATGGGATATAACGTCCGGATAGTGCACGACGATCTGGTGTCGTTTTTCCAAAGCCGGCTGGATCAGACCAAGTACATGGGCGGCTACCACGCCTATAGCGACATGATGGCGGCTTTGGATTCGATGCATACCCGATTCCCCTCGATCACCGCCACCAAGATAAACATCGGCAACTCTCTGGAGGGGAGAGCTATCTGGGCGCTTAAGATCTCGGACAATCCGGACGTGGATGAAGATGAACCGGAGGTCTTCTATAACGGTCTGACCCATGCTCGGGAACCCATAGGTATGGAGGCGCTCCTGTATTTCATGTGGCATCTTTTGACCCATTACGGAACCGACTCGGTGGCTGCCAACTTGGTGAACAACCGGGAGCTTTGGTTCGTTCCCATCATCAACGTGGACGGATATGAATATAATCGCACTACCAATCCCAGCGGCGGCGGTATGTGGCGTAAAAACAGGCGAAACTGTGGAGGAGGGGATTACGGAATCGATCTGAACCGGAATTGGGGATATATGTGGGGTTACGACGATGAAGGATCCAGCCCCTATTGTTCCGATGAAACCTATCGAGGAACTTCAGCTTTTTCCGAGCCGGAGACCCAGGTGATCAGGAATTTCGTCAATGCCCATCATTTCATATTGTCTCTGGATAATCACTCTTTTGGTAACTATAACCTTTACCCCTGGAGCTATGCCACCATCTATACCCCTCATCAGTTCATATTCTCCGCCATTGCGGAGACTATGGCGGTTCTGAACGGACATACTCCGGGCACTCCCTGGGAGCTTTTATATACGGTAAACGGGGGGAGCATCGACTGGGAATACGGAGATACCATTTCCAAACCGATGATACTGGGCATTTCACCGGAAATAGGAACACAGGATGATTACTTCTGGCCCCCGTCCAGCCGGATTTTACCATTGTGTCAGCAGGAGTTGTATTCCAATATCCTGTTTGCAGATCTGGCAGACAATCCCTACAAGATTCTAAAACCGACTGCTCCTGTCCTATCACAGATCGATACGGTGTATCCCGATTTCACCATCAGCTGGTCCCATCACGATGCTTTAAATCCCGCCTCTGTTTTCGAACTGAAGGAGATGAGCGGATTCGAAAGGGTGACTTACGATGTGGAGAGTGGTTATTCTGATTGGACCTTAAACGGATTTTCCGTCTCCACTGCCAGGTATCATTCCGCTACTCACAGTTTCTATTCCGGGCAGGGAGATAACCTGAACAACAAGGTTACGGCAAAAAACAGCATAAAAGTTCAATCCGGCGATAGTTTAAAAATATGGTGCTGGTATTATGCCGAGCTAAATTGGGACTATGCTTATGTGGAGATTTCCACCGATGGGGGAAACAGCTTCTTCTCCATCCCGGGAAGCATCACCACCAACAATAATCCCAACGGAACCAATTTAGGGAATGGAATCACCGGCCAGTCCAGCGGATGGGTGCAGGGAAAGTTCAGTCTGACCAGTTATGCGGGACAAGATATCTATTTGCGTTTACGGTATGTGACCGACGGCTATGATTATCGTGAAGGATTTTATGCCGACGACATATTCCCAATCGAGCGATATACGACGGTTACCACGCTCTCCAGTTCGATCCCGGATACATTTTATAACATATCGGATCACAACCAAGGCTCCTTTTTCTTCCAAGTTAGGGGAAAAGACGCTCAAAACCAGTGGGGCGCTTGGAGCAACGTTCAGAAAGCGGTGGTGATTCAAGGCTTCATGCGGGGGGATGCCAATGGGGACAACCTCATCACGGTCAGCGATGTGGTCTTTCTGATCAATTACCTGTACCAGGGAGGAACTGCGCCGGATCCTTATGCCTCCGGGGATGCCAATGACGATGGTATAGTCAATCTGGGAGATTTGGTTTATTTGATCAATTATCTGTTCAAAGGAGGACCATCCCCGGTGAAATAAACCGAAATTTAACGCAAATATTTGTGTTTCTACCTGAGTAGAAATACAAAAAGCCCAGGAGCGGGTCGTCTGAGTGTTTGTGTTTATTTGTTGCCCCCCTTAAAAACCCCCTTTATTTCAGATGCCCGCTCCTTTTATATTTGCAGTTCACCGCTAACGGTTAACGGTTAGTCTTTATTCCATTCAAATTGGGCTAAGATAGGATTCCTCATCCAATCTATGAAGTCTCATCGGGATTTCCGTTGTATTCATAATCTAAGTCTGTAACCATTTTCCCATTAACAGCATATTTTGGTTGCTTTTTTTTGAGAAATTCATAAACTAAGAAAAGGGCATAACGGAGCATGGGTTAGTTAACCTGAAGAGGAATTGATTGGAACAGTTCACCGACAGGAAAGGTTTGGATTATTGTGAGACTTACCCCTCAAGGGTAATAATCGTCCGTTGGATTATCCTCACCGTTGCTTTTATCTTAGGCGTCTTTATACTTTCCCAGATAAAACCAGCTTTGGGAATCATCTATGCGCTGTATGCCTTGTATGCCTTGACCCTGATACTGCCTTTATCCCGCTGCGTTAATTGTTTTTATTATGGTCGGGCATGCAATACCGGCTGGGGGAAGGTGGCGGCTTATCTTTATGGCAAAGGAGACGAGTCCAGGTACGCCGAGCAATATAATTATGCCGTATTTTTGCACCTGCTCTGGGTGGTCCCCCTGTTTGCGTCTTTTTTTAAACTGATTCTGGAAAAAAGCCTCTTCTTTTTGATAGTCTTTTTGGCTTATTCTTTGGTCTTGTGGATCGAGAAGGTGGGATTGAAGAAATTGGCTTGCCGGAAATGTCATCAAAGAGAGTTCTGCCCCGCCCTGCCATTCAAAAGATAAATTCGTATTCCATTTGTGTATAATTCTCCGCCATGATTTATTTCACTTCACTTACGAGAGAAAAATCTCAAGAGAACCAATGGGTTGCAAAACCTAAAGCATTGCTCTTTCAGGATGGGATAGGGTAATTCTAGATTTAATGACCGGCCTCCCCACTCGAGGCAACAATAAATGGCTGAATTCTCCAAAAGATGGTCGAGGAACTCGGGTTTTGCAGGTTTTCTCAGTCCAAAACTTTATTTTACTGCCGATATATTAAGATACGGTGTCTGGTTATTCTGATGATCCAACACCTTGCAGGATAAACCTATGCCAGTGAGAAAAGAATCGAATTTCTGGTCAATTTTGGCGCAGCCCCAGTCTATTTTCTGGGCCATGCGGGGGAGTTTTTTCTTAAGCATTATCTTCTGGGTGCTGTTTGCCCCCGAATATGACCATCGAATCTGGGGTTTGGTCGCTTTCTTTTTTATATACTCCTTCGGGATATTGGTTTTCACCAAGAATTTCCGTATCCCGGACGAGAAACTCTATTTTTTCACCACCATCTTGGACCTGATTTTCATCACCTTAGCCGGGCTTTTGGCCGATCGTAAAGAAAGTGAATTCTTTTATCTCTACTTTTTAGCCGTACCCTTTGGGAGTTATGCCTCCGGTTTATTCGCCGGCCTTTTGCTGGCGTTGCTCTCATCCATCTTATATCTGTCGGTGAACGTTAAGGATTTATCCCTACTTCCCACCAGCCATGTGCTTTTCCAGATATTGACCATTTGGATATTGGCCATTACGGTGGGTTTGGTGGTAAAGGAGCTTAAAAACTCCAAGTCGAAACTTCTGCGAATGTTTGACGTTTTAAATCAAAGGACCTCCGAGCTGGAAAGATCACAAGCACAAATCGAGTCCATTTATGAGACCTCGCGCATTCTGGTGGAGAAACTTAACTTGGATGAAGTGGTAGAGGATATACTCAATATCGTTGAAAGGACATTGGGATACCGCTTTTTTTCCCTTTTCATCTTAAATAAGTCCGGTTTCATTTCACTTTTGGGGGAAATCAAGGAAGGGGAAAAGATAAAATATGCGGAACCGAAAGAAGAGCAGCGAATGGGAGTTTTGAATGTAGTGATGTCACGGGGAAAGCCGGTACGGATTATTGATCTGAGCCAGGATAGGCATTATGAATCCAGAGCAGACGAGATGAAAGCCCTGATGGCGGTTCCCATGATCTCACGGGGTAAAGTGATAGGGGCGATGGAGACCTGTTCTACCAGAGTGGGAGCATTTCTGGAGCAGGACGAGAAGATCCTTTCCATTCTGGCCGGATCCGCAGCTTTGGCCATAGAGAATGCGCTTCTGCACAAAAAGACCGAAGAATTGACCATAGTGGATGAGTTGACCGGCCTTTACAATTTCCGGTATTTTACCCGTAAACTGAAAACGGAGGTCCGGAGGGCAGAGAGATATGCCCAACCGTTATCCTTGCTCATGGTCGACATCGACTGGTTCAAAAGGTACAATGATACTTATGGTCATCTTTTCGGTAATCTGGTGCTCCAGGATTTAGCTTTGCGAATCAAAGAATCGGTTCGGGAGGTGGATGAGGTATGTCGGTATGGTGGGGAGGAGTTCGTGGTGATTCTGCCCCAGACCAAAAAAGAAGATGCTCAGATGATCGGGGAGAGAATCAGGCAGCGGGTCGGGGGAGCGGATTTTATTGACGATCAAGAGAGTGCCCGGGTCAGTATAACGGTTAGCGTCGGAGTGGCTTCCTATCCGGAAAACGGAAGGACTTCCAAAGAGCTTACCGAAAAGATGGATCAAGCTCTTTATTTGGCAAAAGGGGAGGGCAAAAACCTGGTGCGTACGATCTGACCCTCTTATTCGTCAACGGATCAAATAATTCTATTCTACTCACCTGTTACGACGGGTTGAACGAATGCTATCGAATGATACTAAATTCTCAACAGAGCCGGTTATTCACCTAACTACAAGGATAAAATTGTTAGAGATTGCTCTTGGCTTACTGGTTCTTTTACTGTGGAGTTGTGCCGAGAAGCCGGTATACCGCAAAGAGGTATTCTATCCACGGATTAAAAAACCCGCAGTGATAGTAAAGCTTCTTCAGACGGAGAATTCTCTGAAGATCAGCTCCTCGGGCTCTTTTTCGATAAGGTGTTTCCCGCCTCGGGATGATCCATCGGTTTTTTATACTACTGCGGAAATCGAGGTAAGGTTTTCGTCAGGTGGAATTACCGTAAACCAGAATTCCCAGGGGACGCTCCAGACCGGGTTAAGCAAGGTTTCGTTCAGCCCCCGGGCGGATGATCAATGGCTCTACCTGAACGGGAAGCCATATCGGGGCGTACTGGAGATAAAACGCATCCCGGATGCCAAATCGCTTCTGGTCTTAAACATCGTCAACCTGGAGGATTATCTCAAGGGTGTGGTTCCGGCGGAGATCGGTAAATTAAATGAAATCGAGACGGAAGCGTTAAAAGCTCAAGCCATTGCCTCCAGAACTTATGCTTTGTTTCAGGCAAGCCAGAACAGGGAAAGGGAATACGATCTGGAGGCGACGGTGATGGATCAAACCTATTCGGGCGCCGCCGTCGAGGACCCGCAAACCAACCGGGCTATCCAGCTCACCCGGGGGAAGGTGCTGACCTATAAAGGCAAGTTGATCTGTTCCTATTACAGTACCAATTGCGGAGGAAAGACCGAATACATCGAAAAGGTCTGGGATAAACCCCAGGAACCTTACCTGATCCCGGTGGATGACGACACCTTCTGCTTTTGGTCAAAGAACTATAACTGGGAGGAAAGATGGATCAGGGAGACGCTGAATAAAAACATCGGGACGTTTTTGGACAGCGCCCAGATTTCTTCCGATAAAAAGTGGGGGGATCTGCTGGATCTTAAAATAAGGGAGAGGTCTCCTTCAGGCCGGGTGGAATGGTTGGATGTGGTCTCGGACCAGGGGACTTTTCCCCTTAGGGCGGATAAAATTCGGTGGGCTTTGAGAAAGGGGAACGGCTCTAATTCCATTCTACCCAGCACCTGCTTCGATCTGGAAATAATCAGAGGCGAGGATGACTCCATAAAACAGGTAATCGCCCGGGGCCGGGGAAACGGGCACGGCGTGGGGATGTGCCAGACGGGTGCCATTGGCATGGCACGGGCAGGTTATTCCTACCGGGACATTTTATTGCATTACTATACCGGAGTCAAAATAACTCAGTGCTATTGAGTGACGACCCGGATTACAGAAGTCTGCTTTCTTCGATTTTAATCCGCTCATCGTCCACCCGGTGGAGGTTGGTTAGTCGGATTCATCCTCCTCGGCTGCTTCTTTGGAAGGCTGAAGTCTGATTATCACGATGCCGGCTAATATCAATATCCCGCCCGCCAGCTGTAGAGTTTTCAACGATTCACCGAACAGGATGAATGCCAAAAACGATGCCACCACCACCTCCCAGGTGGCGGCGATCCCCGCTCGTCCAGCCTCGAGAAACCTCAATCCCCGGGTGTAAAGAGCATATCCCAAAAGGGTGGAAAAAACGGCCAAGGCGAAAATCCAAAGCCATGTCTGGAGCGGATAATTCGCCGAAGCCAGCACGTGTGCTCTCCGCAAAAGCAAAAGGAAAAAACTTCCGAAACCGAAGGTGTAAATCACCACGGTAAAGGAGCTATATCTCTCCACCCCCTTTTTGCCAAATACACTGTAAAGCCCCGCCCCCAATCCGGCTCCCAGCCCGAAAATAACCCCTTTGAAATTCAGCTTCAAAAGAGCCGGACTTTGAATCTGAACCACCAGAACACATCCCAGGAAGGTCAAAAGCAGGGCCAGAATTTTGCTCCGGGTTAGCTCCTCGCCCAAAAATAGCCGGGAGAGGATCACCACGAAAGCCGGATAGGTGTAAAGCAGGATGGTAGCATTGGTGATGGTGGTGTATTTGATGGCATAGAAAAACAGAAGAAAACACAGGCTTACGCTTAAAAGACCATAGAGGGCGAAGAAAAGGAAATCCTTTCTCCGGATCCTGAGCCAGTCCGGATTCAGAAAGATTGCTATCAAAAAGGCAAGCAAAAAGGCGATTAAGGCCCGGAAGGTTACCACGGTCAAAGGATCAGGCTCCTGCCGGTAGATCATCCGGGCAAAAATCCCGATGGTCCCCAAACAGGTTGCCCCTAAGATCACCAACAGGTATCCCTTGGTTTCTTTTTTCATGCACTCTAAGAAATAGTAATCCCTTAATGATTTGCTCTAAGCGCAATCCGGTACCAATGCGAAACCTCAATAATATATTCATCTCCGGCATTGGGGCAAGCTCTTTTATTAATTGTATAATTCACCCGGGGAGCGGTTGAAGCGGAAATATCGTATTCAAGGCGAGGTTAGGAAAATTTTCAGGCGGATATTTTTCACAGTAAAAGGCAACATTTTGGAAATCCTATCGTATAGACATATAGAACATTGTTTATGTATAGGGAGAATGATGGATAACAGTTGTGCTTTTATATTTCAGGCTTTGTCCGATCCGACCCGGCAGAAGATATTGACCCTCTTGACTAAGGAGGAGATGTGCGTGACGGAGATCGGCAGGCATTTCCAGATGACCCAGCCATCCATTTCCCACCACCTGGATATCTTGAAACATGCGGGCTTGGTGGTTTTTCAAAAGAAAGGAAAAGAAGTGTTTTACCGGGCGAATTGCTGCGTTTGCGTTCCGGGGTGTTGCCAGGATTTTTTGGGAAAGCTGGGGTTGGTGATAAAATGCAAGAAAGCATAATATGTTTGAGTATTATATAGACATATTTAAATTTATGCATATGTAGAAAGGAGGTGAGAGACATGATTTCATGCTGTTGCGTGCCCAAGGACTTTGCCGATCATTTTGAGTGCAAGGTCGAAGAAACCAAGGACGGAATCAACATGAAAATAACCGCCAAGGACCCGGAAAAAGCAGAAGCCTTAAAGAAGCTTTACTCTGCCTGCCAGACCCTCAGCGGCGGAAAGTGTTGTTCCTAAAACGATGTCCTTCGAGATGCCCCCGCCTTTGGCGGGGGCATCCGATTAGAATGAAATCGGAATATATAGTCTCCCCGATTATCCGACAAAAGACATTTTGGTCTTAATCCAACTTTCTTTTGATGTCTCCATCTCGTCGAACTCCACTAATAATCTTTTGCCCTCCTTTATGAAATATCCCCTTACTTCCTTGAACCTTTCATCTCCGAATATGTCGATGTTCATCCGGGGATCGTGATCGCTGTACTTTTTCCGGATAAATTCAAATCCGCATTTCTGGTAACAGCGTATCGCTCTTTTGTTATGCGAAGCCACGTCTAAGAAAAGCAGTTCAAACTGCATTTCCCCAAAATAATATCGCAGCAAAGTCAACATGGCATCCGTCCCCATTCCCTGATCTATAAACTCATATCCCAGATATATCCCCACCCAGGCGGTTTTTGTTTTGGGTTCAATCTTATACAAACAGATGAAACCGACCAGCTGCCCCCCCATATCGTCAATGGACAGCCAGAGTGCACACAGATCGCTTTTCCTTTTCAAATACCAAGCCTCTTTCTGATCCTCGGTCATCTCCGGCATATTGTAATGAAAATATAGAGGATCAGGATACGGCTTCCATTCCAATCTCTTTTCCACATCCTCCCTGATAAAGGGACGAAGCAAAACCTTCCTACCCTTCAAAACGATGTTTTCGGAATCCCTGAATTCGGAATTCATCTTGTTATCCCCACCCCTTTGATATGACTTTACTGATTTATCCGTTATATTTTTAAGAGAATTACAGCAAATGAATTTATTCATTTATTGCTGATGATGGCTTTTTCAATCATTTCTTTGGTCTTCTCCTTTTCCATTGCCTTCACCCAGAGGAAAATATTCAAAACCAATCCGGTATACAAAGAATCACTTTCCTGAGACCAGTATGGCCTAAAGCCGCCATCCTCTCTTTGTATTTTTACGATTCCCTCCACGATCTTTTTTATCCTGTGGTCCCCGATATCATAGCCTGAATCAGCACTTCTTTTTCCGGAAAAGTAAGATTGCCCCAATAGATGTGTCAGGTGATAGATTTCGTTTTCCTCTTTCTTTTCATTCCAAACGTGGTAACCCTGTTCGGCATCTGCAGCCGTCTGGTCTAAATGCCTTTCATACAGTTCCCGTCCGCGTTTGTACAAAGTATCTTCTTCCCCCAGCAGATCCTTCATCAGGAAAGTTACCACCGCACTGGAGTCGGGATCGACCGTCTCCTTTCCCTCCACGGCGCCCCACCCTCCCCCCGGCAGCTCCATCCGGCGAAGCCAGTTGATGGCTTTCTGGCAGACCTTGGCATTCTCCTGTCCGAATAATCTAAGAAGATCTACGATCTCCACGGTTAGCCAGGTTACACCTTTCTGTTTGGATACCCAATCCATGCTCTCCGGTATATCGATCTTCGGATTCTCACCAAAGCCCCCCTCCCCGGTTTGATGTTTCAAGACGAACTTCATACAGCTGGAGAGCGCCAGACCCTCTTTTGGCATACCGCATCTTGATAAAAGATAGGCGGTCCTCTCTGTTTCTGTGATCCCGCTCAGCTTCGGATCGATCCGGCTGGAAAAGCCGCCGTCCTTATGCTGGGTCTTCAGTAGTTCCAGAAGCAATTTTTCTCCCCCCGGAGTGTTCCCCAGATCGGCTATTTCCAGAACGGACAGTCTGGTGTAAAGATCGCCTTTTTCGAAGATGAACGGGATGGGATCGTATTTTAATTCCATTTTGATCTCCTTTGATCTTTCCCTGCCTGATAGGAAGGGCTAAGGGGGCGTGAATAAAAATTAAGAAGTAAAAACTAAAATTCCAAAATTACAGTGCAAAAATCAAAATTATTTATTATTAGATTTGACTCTTTTGAATTTTGATTTGAAATTTTCCATTTTTAACTTTGAATTTCTTACTGATATTGCCCCTGCTCATCTTCTGGACAGCGTTGTCACACTCTCTATGTGAAAAGTATGCGGGAACATGTCCACCGGCTGCACGTTCTCCAGCCGGTAATCCTCTTCGCAAAACGATTTCAAATCCCTTGCCAGGGTGGTGGGGTTGCAGGAGACGTAAACGATCTTCTGCGGTTTCAGATTCAAAACGGATTTTACCACGTCCTTGTGCAAACCCGCTCTGGGCGGGTCGAGCACTATGGCGTGGAAATTTCTTTTTTCCGCCTCCATGGTTTTCAATACCTTTCTCGATTCCCCGCAGATGAATTCACAGTTATCGATATTATTCAGTTCCGCATTCCGTCGCGCATTCTGTACCGACTCCTCCACCGCTTCTATGCCAATTACTTTTTTGGTCACCGGTGATAAAAATACGGAAATAGTCCCATTCCCACAATATAAATCTAAAACCTCCTCCGTCCCTTCCAAATTTGCCATATTCAGAACGGTTCGATACAGTTTTTCCGCCTGTTGGGGATTGGTTTGAAAAAATGAGTTGGAAGAGATCTCAAACGTAAATTCTCCGAGTTTTTCGTTTATGGTTCTTTTCCCACCCAAAAGCTCCTCTTCCTCTCCTACTGCGATGTTGGCAATCTTCGAGTTTATGTTTCTCACCACGCTTTTGATGGATGGAAAATTCGAGAAAAGCTTCATGCAAAATTCTTCCCGAGCTGGAAAATCCCCCTCGTAAGTAACCAGATTAACCATGGTCATGTCAGTATTCTTGCCTTCCTTTATGACCAGGAATCTAAGAAAGCCAGATCGGCTTTTTTGATGATAAGCGGGCAGATTATTGTCTTTCGCATATTGGCGGACAAATTTTACAATCTGATTGGCAGTTTCGGATTGCAGGAAGCATTCTTTTAGATCAAAAACCAGATCGTATCTACCCCGGGGATGAAGTCCCAGCAGGAATTTCTTGTCCGGCTCGGGGATGAAAGCATATTCCATTTTATTTCTATAATAGAATGTCTTTTCACAGCCCAACGCATCCTGAACCGGAGGGTCGGTGAAATTTCCGATACGAGCCAAACTATCTTTGACGTGTTTGGTTTTGAACTTAAGCTGTTCTTCGTATTTTAAATCCTGCCAGGAGCAGCCTCCGCAAAAACCAAAATGCGAGCAGATCGGTTTTGTCCTCAGCGACGATTCCTTGATGATCTGAAGGACTTTGGCTTCGGCGTAGTTGGATTTCTTCCTGGTGATCTCGGCTTTGACCACATCCCCCGGAATTCCACCCCTGACTAGTACCACCAGCCCATCCACCTTAGCTACGCTGGTACCGCCAAAAGCCAAGTCAACGATTTCCAGCTCGATTATGTCTTTTTTCTTGATCTGAACACTCATTTCGATAGGTGTTAAGTAGTTGCCCGATTTATCGGGCATGGTTCCTGGGAAAGCGTAGTTGCCCGATTCATCGGGTAAGGTTCCATATTCAATGAGCAGATGTCTTCGTTCACTTTAAACAAACTAGACAAATCAGCGCTAAGCAGAATATACCAAGTTACAAGATTTGTCAATATTATACTTACAGTTAGGGGAATGGCGAAAAAGATAAGCGATCAGAGGTTTTAAGGTTCGCTGAAGGAAATTTGCAGGACTACTTATACTGTTCTATGAATTTAATGATAAATAATTGTTCGCTGGGATATGAACTTATTCCCCGCCCAATCACTTCATAATCCCTTGAATACTATCCCCAAAATCACAAAAATCCAGGCGAGATTCATCGATACAATGAAAGAGTAATACCATGGTCCCGGCTTTCCAGTCTCCTGCTTGCTGATTTGATGGTACTGATGGATATATTTGAACACCAGGATTCTGAATAATAGCCAATTGATTTTGATGCTCCGCTGGGATAGAAATGAGGCGATCACTATGGATGAAACCACCCCCCAGAGAGCACTCAGGATAGCCAAACCAAAAAATATTTCTCTCATTTTTCCTCCGGTATTAACTTGACATGACTTTAAACAAGGTTAGAAACATTCAGTCTTCAAACTTATATATCATTTCCAAAAGAAAGCTACGATCATGGCAATGATTAAGACAGAAGCAACTCCGACAATAAGTGTTATTCTTCTGCGCTTCAGATATCTTTCCTGGGCTTGCACATCCATGTAATACCTGTCACCTGGAATGCTTTTGATGATACCCTTTGAAACTAAGTTATTGAAAACCAACCTCGAGCGAATATCAAGTTCGGCCTTTGTCCTGGCTCTATCGGGGCTTAATGCATTGTTCTTTTTAAAAGTATTCATTATGCCGTCTGTTATCACTAATACCGCCACTATTCCGTTCATGTTTTCCTCCCATATTTGTTGAAAGAGTTGACCACATTTAGATGCTCATATAACAGTATCTTATAAAACACTGGATATTTCCGACCCTAAACCAACACTTCATTACACAAACTCCACTTCCTCTCTTCGCAGGAAAATCATCGCCAAAATTACAAAGGATACCGGAGCCAAAAGCAGAGATATGGGTGACAAAACGACCGATACCTCGGATAATCCCGCGGCCATGGTGACATAAGTGAAAGCCCGGATCAGCTCGTTCACGGTCTGCTTGATCTGGAGAAGTCTGACCGCAATCAGAATGTCAATGATCCCCACCGATATCATACCGATGGCAAAGAAGGTCAGAGATATAATTGTCATGGCTATCTCAGACACAGGCCAAATCATAACCAGCCAAATCCGAAGAACTATGGAACCGATTTGGTAGACAATGCCCCAGCAAATGGCCAGCAGGATCAGAGTATCGATATCACGATAGTTGTAACGCTCGTTTAACAGCTTGCGAAACATTATGAGTGTATAGACCGACATGCCGGTTACTGCAAGGAAAAGTATATCGCTGGGACCGAACATCGGACCACGATAGCCAAATGCTTTTATTCCAATCACTCCCTGAGCGATACTGATTATAAACGCCAGCGGGAATATGACGGCTTGAGCAATAGCCAGCCACCCAGCCAATGAATATCGATTCTCTTCCATAATTGCATTCTCCTTATTATCCGGGGTTTCCGAATCTACATATTTGATAAAAGTCGTCAGACAAAATCCGGGACGTACTCTATGATGTCGCCCGGCTGGCAATCCAGTTCCTTGCAGATTGCCTCCAGGGTGCTGAATCGTATCCCTTTCACTTTCCCGGTCTTCAATAGTGAAAGGTTGGTCATGGAGATGCCGATTCTTTGCGACAATTCGGTCAGCGACATCTTCCGCTTCGCCATCATCATATCTATGTTAATTCGTATAGCCACGTTATTAATATACGGTTATATTTTAAATAAGTCAATAAAAATTTTACGTAAAACGTAAATTATTTTACTTGTATCATTATATGTTTGTTCTAACTATTTGTATCTCAAATAATTGCAGAATTGTCAATAAAGCAGTTTTTCACGGGAGGGAATTGCCCAAGAAAGGCAGAACTGCAAAGAAAAATGTCAGGAGCACAGGCTTCCTGTTCTATTGACTAACTTTCAGAAAATGTTAAGTTCACTGAATGGTTTTTTCCCAGTAACAGGGTTATGATCTTCGAAGAACAGAGTGTAGCTGATGTCTCTTGGATTTGCAGAAAGGCTGTCGTAAACTTCATCATCGAACGCATATACAATCTGATGATTTGTATTTGTGCCGAGCATATCAACTGTTTCTCCAGGAAACACGCGCTGCTCAAAATCGACGATAAGTTCTTTATAATCCACACCGTCTAATCGTTTAGAAATCCCCTCTCGAATGTTCTTCATACTCACGATAGGAACCTCTTGAGGCCAAAGAAGTAGCAAACGAAGTCTTCCCTGATCGGGGGGTACAAGGAGAGTCAATGTAGCTATTAGGCTGTAATGATGAAGGTGATTTGAGATTTTCACTTTTTGATATCCTATTTCCAACTTTCCAAAGTCTGTTGATGATCGAGTAATCTGGGGTATATTATTTCGTTCATGTGCCATACCAATTGCTTCAAGAAGGCTTTCAGCAAGAGATCGAATTCCTTGGGTTGTCGTCCCTGCCATCTTGTCTGCAAGTGTGGGTGAATAACGTGCTACATAAGCATGATCTACATTATGCCAAACAGGCAGAATAACTTTCCTACCCTGAATTTCTCGTTGAACGAGTCCACCGAGCTCGCGTTGTGGCCATGGTTTATTAAAAAAATACGGACTGAGTACAACAATTCCAAAGCTTGATCTTGAAAGCCCTTCATCAATTTTAGCAGATAGGGTGTCACCAATTTTAAGAGTCCATCGGTCATACCATACTTTAGAACCTTTTGAAGCAAGTTCTAGAGCTAAGGGTTCAACGACCTCAACTTTATCTTCGCCTGCATGACAAATGAAGAAATCCCACTCTTTCTCTTCATTTGTCGGATTCTCTAAATTATCGTTTTCTTCATCTAAGTTAAGATCCTCCTGTTCACCGAGTATTTTTTCAGCCAGAATTTTTCCCTTTTCAGTAAGTACCTTGTAATCTTGATTATTAACATCTGCCGGTCTTATAATACCTTTCTGTTCTAAACCTACCCAATATTCAAATAGAGAATCTTTATCAGATTCCACTTCTCTAATTGAGGCCATCATAGTAGCGCCGTTTTTTGTAACAGGTTTGGGAGGAGGCTCAAGAATACTATTAAAGTGAAACCCGTCTGGGTTTTCCTTGAGATATTTGAAGATCAGCTTTATATCTGTTTTTGAGATACTCATGTTATATTCCATTGTTTTATATTATTACTCAAAAAACATATTGACATTTACTCATTTCGCAGGATATAATGACTTTGCAAATTTGTCAACCTTATTTTACCCGAGAAATAGAGGAGGACTTAATGAGTACCAATACATTAACAATATTCAGCATAGTATTAGCTCTTATATTCTTTGGTATAACTATCTGGTTAACTTTGAGACGGAGGTATCCAGGTCAGATAACATACTTTGAGGAGAGTTGCATTGGTTTATTTGATTCAATTGTTCGCAATCTTTCTGATCTAAAGGTACTTTATAAATCAGATCCAGTCAGTGAAAATATAGTTCTTCTTAAGGGCTACATTATGAATACAGGTTCGAAGGACATAACGAAAGATATGGTGGAGGAACCGCTTACCCTTAGGTTACCAGAAGGTTTTAAATGGCTTGATGCGAAGGTTGTTCAATCCCAGACTAATTTAAGTGCTCGTCTGACCATAAAAGAAGTTATTAGGGCTGAATTTGATTTTGGATTATTTCGAGTAAATGAACATGTGAAGTTCGAAGCACTTGCAGAAGTACCGGCATCTGAATCACAAAATGGTAATAATCGAGAAGAGAATGCTGTTGCAGAATTTAAAAAGGGACTTACTGTATCACATAGAATTGCAGATACCCATAAAGTATTAACCAACCAGCTACCTACTCCTCTATCATTTAAGGATTTACTTTTTATATTACTTATCTGGTCGTTATTAGGACTCATAGCAATTGGTTTTGCATTAGCACTATTACCTACTAGTGGTATATTTAATCAAAAGGAATTACATTACCTCATAACAACTCAGACCGGTGATAAAGTTGAGGTGAAAATTGAGGTAGCACGAGATGGAACGATTGTAACCAAAGGCTTGGAGAAACCTTTAGAAAAACGCCAATCGATCTCAGAATTTTTTGCTGGTTGCAATTTTCAACCAATAGTAGGCGAACAAAGAAGTTCATACGTCCCTAATATTATTCTTTTTGTTATTGGGTCCTTGATTCTTCTGTACAACATCTCGTACTGGAAACAATATAGAGAGAGAAGAAAGATTAGAAGGTTTCTTTCACTGGAATAGAATATGTATCAATGTGGTTACCAGACGTAAGTCGGTTTTTCCGCCTTCAGCAGAATAGCCGACAAAGTGATGTGTCTTGCAGGAGCAATTCAAGTCGAAGATCCCGCCATAGGCGGGGAATTGCCCCTACCGACTCCCAATTAATGTCGTTTCAAATAATTCAAAAGCCCGCCTTTTTCCGCGATCTCCAGCTCCAGACCGGATATGGGATGTCCTTTCAGTTTTTGTCCGTTGGAGTGATTGCTTACTTCACCTGACATTAAATTTACTTCGATTTCGTCTCCGGTCTTCACCATTTTGGAAATCCCCGGGCATTCCAATAGCGGAAAGCCCAAATCTATGGCATTCCTGTAAAAAATACGGGCGAAAGAATCCGCCACCACACAGCTTACCCCATTCTCTTTCAAACAAACAACCGCATGTTCACGCGAGGAGCCGCAGCCGAAGTTTTTTCCAGCAACCACAATGTCCCCCGGTTTGACCTCCTTGGCAAAGTTCTCCATCCCCGGAACGAATTCCATGGCATGTTTTGCCATCTCCTTGGGATCGGTCAGGGGGAGGTATTGTCCGTGAAAAATCTGGTCGGTATCGATGTCGTCACCGGTCACCCACGTTTTTCCATTGAAATGTTTGAGCATAATCATCTCCTTGATATTTCGATTCATTTGCCTTGAGAAATTAATATAAAGGAGGGAAAAAGTCAATGCAGTTATACCTTACCCTTTTGTTCCTCTTTGTGTATTGGAGATGGAGAAAGGGGATGAGCTTAGTCCCCATCTTTCAAAAGAGAAAATTTGCTGGTTTATGTCCGAAAGTCCTGTCGGACATTTCGGACCTACGACTAATTTCTAACCGAAACCATTTGCTAATCTGGAGTGAAATATTCATGTCCCCCTGATAAGGGGGACCACAGGGGGTTAAGAGACGTTTGATCTGTCCTATTGTTTCTTGATTCTCTCCAGCAAATCCTTTGCCTGCACAAAGGAGGTGTCGATGGATAAAGCTGTATCTAATTCAGCAATCGCATCGTTCTCAAATCCCGCCATCAGGTACGCCACGGCGAGATGATAATGCGTTTTGCTGCTGTGAGGCAACAACCCCACCGCACGTTTGTATTGATCGATGGCATTGGACACCTGCTGAAGCTCCAGGTAATAATTCCCCATATTCAAGCGGGCAGAACCATAGTTCGGATTGATCTCGATGGCTTTCTGAAATTCCTCGAAAGCCATCCGTTTCATCCCTTTTTGGATGTAAGTGGTCCCCAGATTGTTATGCGCTATCTCGTAATCCGGATGCAAAGCCAGCGCCTTTTGAAATAATCCGATGGCCCGGTCGATATCCCCGCTTTTATAATAGTAATCACCCAGACCGTTGTACGCTTTGTAATAATTCGGGTCGACAATTATGCACGAGTCCAGCATCTCCTTGGCTTGAGGATATTTCCCCCCCTGCGCATATAGGTTACCCAGGTTGTACAGAGGATCGGGCAGAAGCGGGTGAAGACGGGAAGCTTCCTCGTACAGCTCCATGGCTTTTGGCAGATCGCCCCTCCCCTCGTATATCGAGCCTAAGTTATTGTATGCCAAAGCAGCCTGGGGGAAAATTTGTATCGCCTGCTGGTACTCCTCCTCGGCCTCCTTCATCTTGTTCTCCTTTTGGTAAAGGAGAGCCAGGTTGAAATGAGCCATCAGATGATTCGGTTCAAAAGTCAGGGTCTGCCTGTACTCTCTTTCCGCCGGATTGAATTGAAGTTGTCTGGCCAGCACCGTTCCCAGGTTATAGTGCTCCTCCCCCCGATCCGCGGCCGTAACGGGATGCCGGTGAAAGTTGGATATCAAAATGAAAAGAAGCAGCAGCGGAAGGAAAATTAAATACTCTCTAGATTGTTTCGCTTTAATCATCCGGCATAGCCGGTAAATGGCAAAGCCGGCAAAGATTATCAAAAATGGAACCAGCGGGATCCGGTACCGGTCGCAGATAAAGAAGAATAGCAGGGCAAGAATCTGGGAAAGGGTGAAATAGAGAACCAGAAGCGGTTTGGGGTCTTTGGTTTCCGCTCGAAATCGGTCCTTCAGGAAGATAATCATTCCCACAAAACTCAAGGGGAGGACGAGCCCCAAAGGAAAATATATCACCCACTTCCAGAGTAATGATCTTGAGATAAAAGAATAGTTCCGGAAAAGATACATGTCCTGATTTCTTTTTATCTCGAACCCGTCCATGATCAAAACGAACTTCCTGAAGAGCAGCTCCAGATAGGAAAAAGGCTGGCGGAAAATATAGGAAAAGGATTCTCTCCAAAAATAATTCGACCTCTCCGATGGTTGCACGAAACCGTGCTGCATCGGGCGCTGGATCAGCTCCTCCCACTCTATCCCCGGACGAATGGCGGTGGTATGGTCGTAGTCCGGATTGTTGCCGATGAAGAAATTTATCCCCGAATTGGAGGAGATCCACACAAGGTCTTTTCCCGCCAGCAGATTCCGAACTGCGGTGATCGAGATGATCAGAAGAAAACCGATCAACAGGCTGAGGGAATACTTCAATATCTTCCCCCTTGAGAACTTTTTCTTAAGTAAGAAAAAGACAGTCCAAATAAGGACAAAGGGGAGAAAGACCACCACCAGACCGTGGGTGATGGACGAGAGACCCAGTATGATCCCGGCTAAAAAGAGCTGGGTCGACTTGAGAGAACGGGAGAAAGAAAACAAAACCAGGATCAAGCCCAGATTGAGAAAGATGATCAGCACCGGATTCAAAAGCTCGGCATCGAAAAACAGAAAAGGACCGTAAAAGGAAGCGATGGAAAAAGCTATCCAGGCGATCCTGGAGTGGAAAACCATCTTGGTTATCCGGTAAAGAAGCAGACAGTTGATCGAGCCCAGCAGAATATGGATAAATCTGGCCAGAAAGAGATCATGCCCGAATATGGAGTAAATGATTCCCAGGAAATAGGGATAAAGCGGCGCCTGCCAGAAGACCTTATCGCCTATCCAGTGCCCCTTGGCTATCTCCTGTGCCCAGTCGTCGTAGGTCTGGCCGTCGATGACGGGAAAATGGAAAAAAGGATTGTTGGAAATGGACAGAAGATAAAATAGACGAGGAAGGAAAGCGATGCAGAATAAAATTAAATATAAAAAGACCGACTCCTGCCCCAGAAAAAAACCTTCTTTTTTATCAGGGGGACGGGCGACATTAGTCTCTTTCATCCTGATTCTCTTATAAGTGGTGTCGTTTTATTCCGGATAAGCGGCAGACAAATCTGATGTTCATGATCTTGTTCGAACGTTAGTGTTTAGAGTTCATTCCCACTCGATGGTGGCGGGAGGTTTGGAGGAGATGTCGTATACCACCCGGTTGACCCCTTTCACCTGATTGATGATTCGATTGGAGATCCTTCCTAACACCTCTGCAGGCAGACGAGCCCAGTCTGCCGTCATCCCGTCCACCGAGGTTACGGCACGTAAGGCGATGACGTTCTCGTAAGTCCTCTCATCCCCCATCACTCCCACGCTCTGCACCGGCAACAGCACGCAGAACGCCTGCCAGATGTCGTTATACAGGTTCATCCCTTTAAGCTCGGAGATGTAAATATAATCCGCCTCTCGCAAGACGGATAACCTCTCCTTGGTCACCTCTCCTAAGATTCTGACCGCCAGACCTGGTCCGGGAAAAGGATGGCGGCCCAGGGTGATTTCAGGTAGATTCAGCTTCCTCCCCAGCTCCCTCACCTCGTCTTTGAAAAGCTCTCTTAACGGCTCGATCAATTTCAGATTCATCTCCTCCGGCAATCCACCTACGTTGTGATGGGATTTGATGGTGGCAGAAGGTCCCTTGAAGGAGGTGCTCTCGATCACGTCGGGATATAAGGTGCCCTGAGCCAAAAATTCTACCCCTTTGATCTTCTCCGCCTCCTGTTCGAATACCCGGATGAAGACTCTACCGATGATTTTCCTTTTTTCCTCGGGATCGACAATCCCTTGAAGCTCAGATAAAAACTTTTCGGATGCATTCACCGGAATTAAGTTCAAATCAAAATCTTTGAATGCCGCAATCACCTCCGACACCTCATTTTTTCTCAAAAGTCCGTTATCCACGAAGATGCAATGAAGCTGTTTGCCTATGGCTCTGTTTACCAGAATGGCACAGACGGACGAATCCACACCCCCAGATAATCCCAGAACTACATGATTGTCTTTTACCTGTTCCCTTATTTGCCGGATGGTCGTCTCGATGAACGACTCGGTGGTCCAGCTGCCACTGCACCGGCAGATCCGGAAGAGAAAATTCTGCAAGATCTTCTTACCCTCTTCGGTGTGAGCCACCTCCGGGTGGAACTGCAGTCCAAAAATCCTCTTTTCCCGGTTTCCTATTCCCGCATAAGCGATGTTTTCCGTATGAGCCAGAACCTCGTATCCGGAGGGCAAGTGCGACAGGTGATCGCCATGACTCATCCATACCACGGTATTATCTCTAACTCCAAAGAACAGATCTTCCGCTCGGTCGATCTGGATGACAGCTTTGCCGTATTCCCGTTTCTGTGATCTCTCCACTTCCCCGTCGAAGAGTTTTCCTATCAGCTGCAGACCGTAGCAGATTCCCAAAACCGGAACGCCCAGTGCGAAGATTTCCTTACCGCAAAAAGGAGCGCCTGGGTCGAAAACGCTGGAGGGTCCGCCGGAAAGGACTACCCCCTTTAAGTTCTTCTCGCGGTAGGTTTCCACCGGCTGGTTGAAGGAGACGATTTCGCAGAACACCTTATTTTCCCGGATGCGCCGGGCGATCAGCTGGGTGTATTGTGACCCGAAATCCAGAATGATTATGGTCTCGTCTTGCTTCATCTTTTCATGCTTCCTCTGACTTCAGCACCGTGTCTTTCAGCCAGTTTTCATCGTCGGCTTTGGGATGGTCCACGTTATAATGCAAACCCCGGCTCTCTTTTCTTATCAGGGCACACTCGATGATCAGCTGGGCCACGGTGGCGACGTTTCTCAGCTCGATCACGTCATAGGTGACGGGATTGATCTTATAGAAATCGGTGATCTCATCCAATAAAATGGCGATTCTTTTTTGAGCTTGCGAAAGCCGGCGGTCCGAGCGGACTATCCCCACGTAATCCCACATGAATTTCTGGATCCACTCCCGGTTGTGGGAGATGATCACCCATTCCTGCTGGTCAAATACCCCCTCTAAGCTCCAGGGGGGAATGGAGGGAAAGGTGAAATCCTTTAAGGAGGAGAATATCCTTTTGGCGCTGTCGGAAGAGAAGTGGGCAAAGGCCACTGCCTCCAAAAGGGAGTTGGATGCCAGCCGGTTGGCTCCATGCATGCCGGTGCAGGTCACTTCACCGCAGGCAAACAGGTTCTCTATGTCGGTTTTACCTTCGGTATCCGTCACCACTCCGCCGCAGATGTAATGAGCGGCGGGAACAACCGGAATCCAGTCTCTGGTTATGTCCAGACCCAGGGAAAGACACTTTCCATAGATATGAGGAAATCTCAGCTTGATGAATTTCTGATCCAGATGGGTGATATCCAGATAAACACACGGGTCTCCCCGTTTTTTCAGCTCGAAATCGATTGCCCGCGCCACCACGTCCCGGGGTGCCAGCTCCTTCTGGGGATGATATTTCTCCATAAAGGCTTCCCCTTTTTGAAGCCTGAGTATGCCCCCCTCACCCCGGACCGCCTCGGAGATTAAAAAGGAGTCCGACTTTTCGTGATAGAGAGCGGTGGGATGAAACTGGATAAATTCCAGATTAGCCACCTCTGCCCCGGCCCGGTAAGCCATAGCCAATCCGTCGCCGGTGGCGATGGAGGGATTGGTGGTGTGAACGTAAACCCTTCCCGCTCCTCCCGTTGCAAGTAAGGTGATTTTGGAGAGACAGGTGATGACCTGGTTGTGGTTGTTGTCCAGAACGTAAGCTCCCCAGCACTGGATTTTTTCGTCCGGCTTGTGCCGATATCCTTTGAGATGATGCTGGGTGATCAGATCGATGACCAGATGGTCTTCCAGGATTTTTACGTTGGGTTTGGATTTAACTGCATTCAATAAGGAGTTCTCCACCTCTCTGCCGGTGAGATCGGCAGCGTGCACCACCCGGTTTCTGGAGTGCCCCCCCTCCAATCCCAGATCGAACTGATCTTCATTTCCTTTCTGGTGAGTAAACTGCACCCCCGTTTTTATTAACTCCTGAATGCATCCCGGACCCGCCTCCACCACCTTCCTCACCACCTCGGGGTTGCATAAACCACATCCGGCTTTCAGCGTATCCTCAATATGCAGCTTGAAGGAATCCTCCCGGGATAAAACCGAGGCGATCCCCCCCTGAGCATAATTGGTGTTGGACTCGGAATCCTGTTTCTTGGTGACGATAACTACATTCCCCAGCTCGCAAACCTTCAAAGCAAAAGAGAGCCCTCCGATCCCCGATCCGATCACCAGAAAATCCGTCTTTATCTCCATTTATATCATCCCCTCGATTTTCTCAAATAGCATTTCCTCACCGCCGGTTATATGTAAATCTATTTTGAACACGTAGATCGGAATCTCCTCCAGGTTTACCATAGGTATACGCACGGAGTCCTTCTCTGTGGTGACGATAAAATCCGCTTCGAGATTTTTGGCTTCTTCCCAAAGAGATAAAACATCTTTCCGGCGATAAGCGAAATGGTCTGGAAATATTCTATGTTTCAAGACATTGATTTTCAGCTGCCTCAAACTGTTTTCAAATGAAGTTGGATTCCCTATGCCGGAGAAAGCCAGGGCTTTCTTGTTTTCCAATTTGGCAGTGTCAACGGGTGAATGGTCGGACAAATTCTCCATCGAGCGTTTCCGGTACATGGATTCCACCATCGGTGCATGCGGATTGTATTTTCTCAGAGTGTCTATTGTTTCCGCTAAATCTGATATTTGGTCGGTTTTGGTCAGGATGAAGATATCCGCTCTTTTTAAGGAGGAGAGAGGTTCCCTCAATATCCCCGCCGGGAGAAGTCTTCCATTCCCCCACGGGTTGGTGGAGTCGATCACCACTATATCTAAATCCCTTTGAAGTTTTAAATGCTGGAATCCGTCATCCAAGATCAGAACGTCCGGGTCATATTTCTCATCTGCATATGATCCGGAGATAACCCGGTGTTTGGTCACGATTATGGGAATGCCTGCAAGTCTTCGGGACATCAGATATGGCTCATCCCCCACATCTTGCCAGTTGATTTTCCCTAGAGTATCCTTATTGAGATCCGCCATCTTTTTGTTTTTTCGCCTATATCCCCGGGTGAGTATCGCCACTTTTTTGCCATTTTCTTTCAGCTTTTCCGCCAGATAGATGACCAGAGGGGTTTTTCCGGTGCCGCCGACGGTGACGTTTCCCACACTGATTACTTTTACCTTCAGTTTCCTTGGTCTAAATACTCCAGAACGATAAAGCAGCAATCGTATGGATAAGGCGAAGCCATACAGCTGTGATAAAAATAAAAGAAACCACATAATAACTGGCCTCCACTGTCCACCGGCATGAACCGTATGGTTCATACGCGGTCAGCTGTCCGTTATATGTTAAGTGTCGGTGGCGGACTGCCGGCTGCCGACTGCGAACGATCGCTATCCAGAAACGAAAAAATCAAATCGGTCGTCCTCTTCGATACACCGGTCTCTTTCCAAATGGCTGTTTTAGCGCTCTGCCCCAACCTTACTCTCTTCTCCGGATATGTAATCAGGCTGGATAATTTTAGGATCAGCTCCTCTTCGTTTTTGACTTGTATCCCTCCTCCCGATTCGGTCAATATCTTAGCTTCCTCCTTGAAATGGTCCATATACGGACCAAAGATGACCGGCACCCCATAAATGGCCGGCTCCAGTAGATTATGCCCGCCCACCGGTACCAGACTCCCCCCGACAAATGCGACATCCGCCAAAGCATAGAGTCCGGAGAGCTCTCCTATGGTATCCAGAAGGATCACATCCGTTTGATCAGACCGGATATTCCCGTCCAGTTTGCTTCTTCGTATGAATCTCAATTTCATCCCCGAAAGCACTCTTTCCACCTCGTTGAGTTTGTTTAAATGTCTGGGAGCAAGTATGAAAATCAGGTTGTCCTTTTCTGACTTTAGCTTTACAAAAACCCGCAACAAGATCTGTTCCTCACCCGACCTGATGCTTCCCCCGATGATCACCAGGTATTTATCCGGGATGCCGAGTTTCTTCTTGAGCTGGTCTTTGCTTGAACTTTCGCTTACATAAAGCAGGCGGTCGAATTTCAGATTACCCGTTACCCTTATTTTGTCCGGATCGGCACCTAACCTGATCAACCTCTCCTTATGTTCCTCCGTTTGAACGCATAATAGATCAAAACAGGATAGAGTCTGTTTAAAAAGGCTTCTTACCGTAAGATATCTTTTAAAGGAGCGATGGGAGATCCTTCCATTGATCATTGCCATGAAGCATCCCCTTTTTTTCGCTTCCCCTATCAGATTGGGCCAAAGCTCGGTTTCCACCAGGATCAAAGCTTTGGGTTGGATTTTATCCAAAGCCCTCCCTACGAATCTTTTTAAATCAACTGGCAAAAGGAAGACAAACTCGATTTCTTTCAGAATCCTCTCCGCCTCTTTTCTGCCGGATTTAGTGATGGTGGATACCACCAAAGTATATTCGGGATGATCTTTCCTAACCTGGGGGATGATGGTGGAGAGAGCCTTGATCTCTCCCACCGAGGCGGCGTGGAACCAGATGACCTTTTTTGAAGAGATTTTTTCCAATTTGTCTTTGGACAGAAATCCCATTCTTTCTTTGATCCCGTGCTTGCCCCATGCTGCTCTGAGTAGCAAATAGGGGAAAGAAAGGATAAAAGCGAGATTTAATAGAAGGTTGTAGACTGTGAACATTTTTATGTTTTGGATTCCGGGGAAATTTGCTCCTGATTTTGAGATGGTGTTTGATTCATTTTGTAAAATAATCGTCAGCCATTCGGGTTATCCCTAAAAGCTCGTTTTCCAATTCCCTTCTTTTCTCCTCCAGTTCTTCCGGGGTGGCTTCAACTGGAACATACATCGGATTCCCCAGCATGATCACTGTCTTAGAAAACGGTTGGGGAATCAAGAATTTGTCCCAGCTGGATAGATTCCAGCGGCGTTGGGCGGAGTTGGTGATGGGGAGGATGGGCATTTGGCTTCTCTGGGCTACGTAAAGAATGCCGGGATGAACCTGAAATCCGGGACCTTTGGGTCCGTCCGGGGAGATGGCTACGTCAAATCCCGAAGTGGTCTTTTCACATATCTCAAAGATGGCTTTGGGACCGCCCCGGGTGGTAGATCCCCTCACCGAGACGAATCCCAGCCGGTGGATGATCCGGGCAATGTACTCCCCATCCCGGTGCTGGCTGATTAAAACATGAACCCTTTGCCGGCGATGCGTATATGCAAAGATAAGCATCCTTCCGTGCCAGAAAGCGTAGATCACGGATTTTTTCTCTTTCCTCAGTTTATTGAGGTTTTCCAAACCCGCCCACTCTGTTCTCAGCGTCATTCCCATCAGGTAGATCAAGATCGGACCTATCCAGGATGCCAGAAATAAAAGCAGCTTGTCTATTTTTTGTCTCAGCAACTTTTTCATCTGAGGGGACTAAATATCTCCCCTTCACCTTAGTTCCCTCTTTTTGGAAGAGAGGGAAAGCTCCGTTTATCTTTTTATGAACCGGGGATTCTATCGGCGTTAGGGTTCAACATCCCAGTTACAATCTGTGCCGCCTTCCTGGATGCCCCCTCCTCTCCCAATTTACCTTTCACCTTCTCCAGCTCATTTTGCACGGTTTTATATCTTTTCTCGTCGTTCAGAATATCGTACATCTCATCGGCTATCTTCTGCGGAATGGCTTTCTTCTGAATGAACTCCGGCACGATCTTCTTACCCGCCACCACGTTGGCTAAAGCGATATGGGGGATACTGATCAGGTTCTTTGCCACCAGATAAGTCCAGAAACTCGTCCGATACAGGACCAGAAACGGAGTCCCCAAAATGGCGCATTCCAGCGTGGCAGAGCCGGAGGTGATCAGAAGCAGATTGGAATGCTTCATCACGTCATAGGTCAAATTCTCGGCTATGGTAACGGGCAAATTCACCGAGCCCATCAAGCTTTCCACCTTTTCTTTCTTAATGGTGGGGGCCAGCCCCAAAAGCAATCTTAGGTTTTTGATTCTTGGGTTCAAGATTCGGCAGGACTCCAGCATAATGGGGAGTATCTTTTCCACCTCCTGCCAGCGGGAACCGGGAAGAAGCCCAATCACCATCTCGTTTTTTCTCAGGTCGAATCTCTTCTGAAAATCTTCCTCGGATAAAACCGGTCTGGTCACCTCCAGCAGGGGATGGCCTACGAATTCGCAGGATATATTGAACTTATCGTAGATCGGTTTCTCGAAAGGGAAGATAACTATCATCCGGTCGATCAAATTCTGCATCTTTTTGACCCGATTTCCGCCCCAGGCCCAAACCTGCGGGCTGATGTAATACACTACCGGAATGCCTAGGTCCTTTATCTTCCGGGCAAATCTTAAATTGAAACCGGGATAGTCGATCAGGACGGCGAGATCTGGTTTTCTGGTTTCAGCGGCGGAAATCATAGTTCTCATCACCTGCCGGATGAAACTTAAATTTTTCATCACTTCCCAGAATCCCATGATGGAAAGCTGATCGATGTGAAAGATGAGTTCGACCCCCTCCTTTCTCATCTTATCCCCGCCCAAGCCAAAGATCTCCAGATTTGGATTCATCCTCTTCAGCTCTCTGACCAGACCGGATCCATGCAGGTCACCGGATGCTTCCCCGGCGATGATCATTATTTTTTTCAAATCACTCATATTAGAACGTATGGCTGTATCGAACTGTAGGGCGTACCTTTAGGTGAGCAAACAGGAGTACACTTAAACAAAAGTGCACCAGCTGGCTGGCGCGAATTTTTAAAGCAGACTTCTTTTCTTATGTTCTTCTGCTTTCTCCTTGATTTCCAGCGCCACCTCCAAAGCTCTCTTGCCGTCTTCTCCGGAGACCACCGGTGGGGTTTTGGTTTTAACCGAATTTATGAACGATTTTATCTCCGCGGTAAGCATGTCCCGATCCTCGACCTCCGGTCTCTCATAGATTACCGTCTTTCCCACCTTTCCCACCGGGATGTTACCCACCACGGTTTTCTTTTCCTTCTCCTCCTCGGATAACCGCTCCACCTCCACCAGCCGGTACACCTCCACCGTCTTGGTGAGGAAATCGAGGGAGATATAGGAGTCTTTTTGGAAAAGTCTCATCTTGCGCAGTGCCCGGGCGGAGATCCGGCTGGCGGTGACGTTAGCCACACAGCCGTTTTCGAAAGTGAGCCGGGCATTACAGATATCCTCGCTTTCAGCTATGACCCCCACGCCTGCTGCCTCTATCTGTTTAAGCGGGCTTTTTACCAGGTTCAATATCAGATCCAGGTCGTGGATCATCAGGTCCAGGATCACCGCCACGTCGGTACCACGGGGGTTGAATTGCGCCAGCCGGTGGGATTCGATGAACTTCGGCTCCGGTCGATACTTATCCACGGTTTTAAAGACCGGATTAAATCTCTCGATATGTCCCACCTGGAGGATCAGATTTCTCCTTCGAGCCAGATTAATGATTTCCTCTGCCTGTGGCACCGTCTCGGTTATCGGTTTTTCGATCAGAAGATTCTTTCCTCTTTCCAATATCATAAGTGCTAGAGGATAATGAACCGTAGTCGGAACCACCAGGTTGATGGCATCTGTCTCGGCTAAAAGGTCCTCCAGCTTTTCGAAATATCTGGTATTATATTTCCCTGCCGCTCTTTGGGCTTTTTCATGATCGATGTCCACCACCCCTATCAACTCTGCTTCCGGAAGATGAGAAATGATGCGAGAGTGATGATCGCCCAGATGCCCCACTCCCACTACGCCGATTTTCACTTTTTCCATTCCCGCCTCCGATGGATTCCAAGAACATCTTTTCCTCTCCCGTAAACCATCTATGCACTCTGGCTGATCGTTCACTCGGGAGTGATTCAACCGGGAATATAACCAAGCGGATAAAGTTAGTCAATAAAAGAAAAAGCAGTTGCAACACAGAAGAGGAAAACAAATGGTTCATGGCAGGGATGATGTTTTGTGAAAATCAAAGGCACAAAAGGGGAGAATCATTCCCCGCACAAGACCATTTTTTCGCTGTAGTTAAAAAATATGTTACAGAGAAAGGGTGATGATTCTTTAAAAAATCAACGACCACCTTGACAAAGTGACATATTTAATTAAATTGAAAAGGTATGGGTAACTGGAAGCAAAACTTCGCCAAAACAAATTTCAATAATTCCAAAGGAGGTTGGATTCTTATGTCCAAGAGTTGGAGTTTGGTTCTGACTGTGGTTTTCGTTTTCCTATTTTTCTCCGGGTCTTCCGCAGAACAGAAGAAAGCGGTCGATTCTTTCAAGGAGATCGAAAACAGTGTGACGGAGTATACTCTTTCCAACGGGCTTAAATTCATAATCCTGGAAAGACACGAGGCACCGGTGGTCTCCTTCTGTACCTATGCCAATGTCGGCTCGAACAATGAGTTGACCGGCATCACCGGGATATCTCATCTGTTTGAGCACATGGCATTCAAGGGAACCTCTACCATCGGAACCAAAGATTACGACAACGAACAAAAGGCCATAGCCCAAGAGGATAGCTTATTTGATGAAATACTAAAAGAGAGAGACAAAGGAGACCGAACCGATCAGGAGAAGCTGAAAAAATTGGGGGAGGAATTTACTAAAGCTCAAGATGAGGCCAGAGGATATGTGATCAGCAACCAGCTTGGCTCTATCGTGGAAGAGGAGGGTGGGGTGGGATTGAACGCTTTTACCTCCAATGATCAAACCTGTTATATCTACAGCTTCCCTTCAAACAAGCTGGAGCTCTGGATGTCATTGGAATCGGATCGGTTCGTTCATCCGGTACTGCGGGAATTTTATAAGGAAAAGGATGTAGTGATGGAGGAGCGGAGACTGGGAGTGGAGAGTAATCCTTGGGGGAAGCTGTTTGAGGAGTTTATGGCGACAGCTTACAAGGCGCACCCTTATCATCATCAGGTGCTGGGGCACATGTCGGATCTTGAGTCCATGAGCCGCCAGCAAGCAGAGGAGTATTTGAAGAAATATTATGTTCCGAATAATCTGACTATTGGAATCGTGGGGGATGTGAATCCGCAAGAGGTGATAGTATTAGCGGAGAAATATTTCGGGAAGATCCCTAAGGGAGAATATCCTCCACCGGTGAGAACCAAGGAACCGGAACAGCTGGGGGAAAAAAGGGTGGAGGTTGAGGATAAATCTCAACCGATTTTGATGATAGGCTATCACCGTCCGAATGTTACCCATGCGGATAATGCTGCCATCAGTGCTGTTGCGGATTATCTGGGTGGTGGTAGAACTTCGGAACTTTATAAGATATTGGTGAAGGATAAAAAAATCGCAGTAGCAGTCGGGGCTATACCCGTGTTTCCTGCAGAGAAATATCCCAGCTTGATTGGTTTCTATGCTGTTCCGGCCAAAGATCACACCAATAAAGAGTGCGAGGAGATAATCTATCAAGAGATAGAGAAAGTCAAGACTGATACCATTTCCACGGCAGATTTAGTCGCCATCAAAACCCGGGCTAAAGCTAATTTCTTGAGGGGTCTGAAATCAAATCTGGGTATGGCACTTCAGCTCACCTCTTATCAGGTCATTTCCGGCGATTGGAGAAATTTATTTACTGAACTCGATCGGATAAACCGAGTCAATGCTGCTGATGTTAAGCAGGTGGCAAATGAGTATCTGAAAAAATCAAACCGGACGGTGGCAGAATTGGTAACTATAAAATAAATGACGAATGACGAAAAGAAAATAGCGGATAACAGATTCACAATTTAGCAAATAAATCTATGCAAGAGGAGAAGGATCATGCTTAAAACCATAAGGAGCTTTAAGCTCATTTTTCTGGTGATATTTTCGGTTCTATTCATCACCCCGGTTATCTGGTCACAGGCCAGTTACAAGGATTTAAAGTATCCCCCCATGGGGGATCTGAAGCTTCCGGAAGTGAAGAGGGAAGTGCTTCCCAATGGGATGATAATCTTTTTAGCGGAAGATCACGCCCTACCCATGATTGAGTTATCCGCCAAAATAAGGACCGGTTCGGTATATGAGCCTGGGGATAAGGTGGGATTGGCGGAGATCACCGGATCGGTGATGCGGACCGGCGGCGCGGGGAAAAGAAGCGGGGATCAGATCGACGATGAGCTGGAGAGATTGGGGGCATCCATCGAAACCTGGATAGGATCGACTGAAGGTGCCGTCTCGATGTCAGTTCTGAAAGAGGACATGGATAAAGGACTCTCCGTCTTAGCAGACATCCTGATGGATCCCAAATTCGAACAAGACAAAATAGATTTAGCCAAAGTGGAACAAAAAAGCGGCATCTCTCGAAGAAATGATTTCGTGGGACAAATAGCTTCACGGGAGTTCGATAAGCAGATCTATGGTGCACAAAGTCCGTATGCTCGAACTACAGAATACTATACCATCGACAATATCAAACGTGAAGACTTGATAGAGTTTCACCAGATATATTTCCATCCCAATTCGGTGATCATTGGTGTGTGGGGAGATTTCAAAACTGCGGAGATGCTTCAGAAAATCAAAAAAGCGTTTGTCCGGTGGAAAGCGGCAAAAGCTGAAGCTTTGGATTTTCCAAAGGTGGATTATAAATATCGTTCCTCAGTCGACCTGGTTAAGAAGGAAGACGTCAACCAGAGCAATATCTATCTGGGGCATATCGGTGGCAGAATAAACGATCCGGATTACTTCGCCTTAACCGTGATGAACAGCATCTTCGGCAGAAGCTTTTCCTCCCGTTTGTTCAAAAAGGTAAGATCAGAAGAGGGTTTGGCTTATCATGTCTCTGGTGCCTATAACTGTAATGCTGGTTACCCTGGCACCTTCTATGTCTTGTGCCAGACCAAATCCCAATCCACGGTGGAAGCCATCCAATATATGAAGGAGGAGATAAAGAGGCTTACCACTGAGGAGGTTACGGATGAGGAGCTGAACCGGGCTAAGGAGGGATACTTGAATTCGTTTGCTTTCAAGTTCGACACCAAACAAAAGATCGTGGAAAGATTGATGTTCTATGAGTACTATGAATTGCCGTTAGATTTCCTCCAAAAAACCAGAACCGAGATAGAGAAAGTCACCCAGGCGGATATTTTGAGAGCGGCAAAATCTCACCTTCATCCGGACAATCTGGTGATTTTAACAGTGGGGAGACCTGAGGATTTCGATCAATCGCTTTCGGTTTTAGGTCAGGTGGATACCATAGATATCACCATTCCCGAAACCTCGCCTTTAGCTAAGAAAGAGATTCCCCAAGCCTCGGAGGCATCTTTAGCCAAGGGCAAGGAGATTTTTGATAAAATGGTTGCTGCCTGCGGAGGGAAACAGGCTTTTTCCGCCATCAAGAGCACGGTTACCAAAGCAGAGATCTCCGCTTCCTCACCCCAGGGTGAATTCCAGATGTCGGTCAATTCCACCGTGGTGTTCCCCTATAAATTCAATCAGGAGATGACTACCCCCTTCGGTGGTTTCACCCAGGTTTGCGACGGGGAAAAGGGTTGGGTGGTTTCGGCCCAGGGCACGCAGGATTTACCGGAGTCCCAACTGAATGAGATGAAAGCGGATCGTTTCCGCGCCTTCGTCAATTTGTTTCAGGCAGACAACTTGCAGGTGCAATATCTGGGAGTGGAGGATTTCGAGGATAAAAAGCTGGATATCCTGTTGGTCTCCGATCCGTCCGGAAACGAGATGAAGATATTTGCGGATCAAGCCACTCATCTTCCGGTAAAAGATTCATACCGGGGAAGAGGGATGATGGGACCTGCCAACTTCGAGGAGATTTTTTCGGACTTCCAGGAGGTCTCGGGGGTAAAACTCCCCTTTCATAAAATAACCCATGCGGACGGAAAAAAATACGCTGAAACAAAAATTTTGGAGTTGAGTATCAACGTGCCCGTGGATGAAAATTTGTTTATTAAAAAATAGCCTGCGATGATTAAGTTCATCACTTGATTCTGTTCAAACTGCAGGTCTGAAATCCTTTCTGCAATTTTCGGAAAACAAATTCCGCATTGCGGGAAAAGATTACTCTGGCCCGGTTATTAGTGATAATTCCAACTATTGCGTCTTTTACTCGTATGTGTATGGTATTCAAGCTTATCCTGTGGATAGGCTTGACTAATTTTTATCTTGACAATTTTTCATAGTTTGTTTAATATTGAACGCCATGAAGATAGAGCTGAAAAGGACATCGGAGGATTTTAGTCAAAAGATTCAACTGGGGGAAGCTCCCGCTGATTTAAAGCTTCAAGCAGAGGGAGTTGAGTTTGATAAGCCGGTTAAAGTCGAGCTAACAGTCTCCAAAAGCAAGGATCAGTTGATCTGCCGGGGTAAGATCACCGCTCCGGTGAATCTGGAATGCTCCCGTTGTCTTTTGAGATTCGAGGAAGAACAATCTGCGGATCTGGACTTTGTAATTGACCTGTCCGGAACCTTGGAGAGAACGAATTCGGAGGAAGACAGCTTTTTCGTGGCTGATCCCTCCTCCTCTTATTTTGTCTTGGATGATCTGGTGAGAGAGGCGATTATCCTCTCTTTACCCCTTAAACCTCTATGTTCCGAGGAGTGCAAAGGATTATGTCCGATCTGCGGAACCGATCTAAATAAATCCCACTGTCACTGCGTCATAGAGAAAACCGATCCCCGGTGGGATATGCTGAAGGGATTGCTGAAGAAAAACGCAGCGGCGAAAAGAAGCAAAAGGTAGCAGCATCACTCATAAGTTACCTTTCCCCAGGGAATTGCTTGAATCGTTTATTGTATCAAACAAGAAAATACTTGCACCCTCGAATCCTTGGACCCCGTTTTTAAGTATAGTCTGTTGACTCAAATCAAATAGAAGTATAGACGGAAAGAAGGTTGAAAGATTTATTGTTAGATGAGAAACCAAAAGACACTTGAACCCTTGAATCGTATTTATTAAGGTAAATGTGAGAAAAACCATATTAAGATAAAATATTATTGAAAGGGAAAATATATGCCACTGCCTAAAAGAAGACATTCAAAAACCCGGGGAGCCAAAAGACGCACCCATTGGAAACTGGATACTCCTAATTTAGTGGAATGCTCACATTGCCATCAACCCAAGCTGCCGCATCGCATTTGCACCAATTGCGGATACTACAAGGGTAGACAGGTTATAACTCCGAAAGAGACTTAAAATCATCCTGGAAGTTACCCCGAACGAATTTTTGTATGTGTGGAAGGGTATGATATGTTCGAAGAATCCATAAGCCGGCATAATGAAAAGGTTAGAATAGCGGTGGATGCTATGGGGGGAGATTTCGCACCCGCTTCGGAAGTGGAAGGTTCGATCTGGGCATATCGGGAGAATCATGCCAATCTGGAGATGGTTCTGGTGGGGGAGAAAGAAAAGATACGGGGGGAACTGGATCGCCTGAAAGTCACGGATCTGCCTTTGATCATACAACACGCCTCGGAAAGGATCACCATGGAGGACGAGGCCGTGGAGAGCTTGAAGAAGAAGGATTCCTCCATAGCGGTAGGGATGAATCTGCTGAAGGAGAAACGGGTGGATGGCTTCATCTCCAGCGGAAACACCGGTGCGGTGATGACCCATGCCCTGATGACCCTGGGGAGGCTGGAGGGGATACAACGTCCGGCCATAGCTTCGTTTCTCCCTACGGAGAAAGGGATAGTGGTGATCCTGGACGTGGGAGCCAATGCTGAATGTAAAGCTTCCAACCTCTACCAGTTTGGAGTGATGGGATCGGTCTATACCAATTACATTTTCAAAAAGCCCCATCCTCGCATCGGGCTTCTCTCTATCGGAGAGGAAAGCACCAAGGGGAACGAGGTGACTTTGGTGGCACACAAACTGTTGAACGAAGATCGTTCCTTAAATTTCATCGGAAACGTGGAGGGTCGGGACGTTCTTAAGGGGACGTGTGACGTGGTGGTATGTGACGGGTTTGTAGGGAATATTGTCTTGAAATTTACCGAGAGCATCGACGGATACTTAACCTGGCTGGTGAAGAAAAGAGTAAAAGAGAGTATTCTTTTCCGGTTGGGTGCTTTTTTGGTAAAGGTTTCCATTAGAGATTTAAGAAAGGTGTTGGATTACACCGAGTACGGGGGTGCGCCTTTATTGGGGGTGAACGGGGTATGCATCATCTGTCACGGACAATCTCCCCCCAAAGCCATCAAAAACGCATTGAAGCTCTCCGCCGAGATGATCAGGGAGAATGTCAATCAACACATCATCCAGGCATTGAAAGAGAGAAGAATAGTACAATCGACCAACTAATTCGGATGCGGCTGGTCTGGTTTTATCTAGAAGATATTACCCGCATGCATTTATAAGGGTAACATGAACAAGAAGATATATCCAAAGATCGTCGGCACGGGTTCGTTTACTCCGCCCAGGATTCTCACCAACTTCGATTTGGAAAAAATGGTGGAAACCTCGAACGAGTGGATCATTACCCGTTCAGGAATAAAAGAAAGAAGGATAGTGGAAGATGGCATGGTTTCCTCCGATTTAGCCTTTGAAGCTTCCAAGATCGCTTTGAATGAAGCCAGACTTCAGCCGGATCAAATCGATTTAATCCTGGTGGGGACGGTAACTCCGGATTACCTTTTACCATCCACCGCCTGCATACTCCAGGATAAGCTGAAGATTAAAAAAGCAGCGGTTATGGATATCGCAGCGGCCTGCTCTGGATTCATCTATGGCCTTTCCGTCGCCTCCGCCTTTATCACAAACGGCCAGCACAAGAATGTGCTGGTGATCGGGGTGGAGACCCTATCGAAAATTACCAATTGGAGTGATAGAAATACGTGTGTTCTTTTCGGGGATGGAGCCGGAGCTGCGGTGGTTTCAGCCACCACTGAAGAGAAGGGGATTTTAGGCACCTTTCTATCCGGGGACGGATCTTTGGCGAATCTTCTCCATATACCGGTCGGGGGAACCAAAGTTCCTCTTACCAAGGAGAATATAGATCTCAAGCAACAATATATACAGATGGAGGGGAGTGAGGTATTCAAATCGGCAGTCAGGGCAATGGAAGATGCGGCAGTGCATATCATTCAAAAGGTGGGTCTTTCCCCGGAGGAAATAGACTTGGTGATACCGCATCAAGCCAACATCAGGATCATAGAGGCTTTGGCAAAAAGGCTGAAGCTCCCTATGGAGAAAGTTTATGTTAACATCGACCGCTATGGAAATACCTCTGCCGCGTCGGTTCCGATCGCTTTGGATGAAGCCAGGAGGAAGGGATTGATCAAAGAGGGAACAAACACCGTCTTAGTCGCCTTTGGCGGAGGCTTTACCTGGGGGTCAGCGGTGATAAGGTGGTAAAAACGAGAACAGTACTAGTGATCTTTAACCAAATCCTAGCAAATACTTCAAAGCGTGTAGCAGAGATTTTATGTTTTTGGAGTGATCCGTTCGATTTTAGTCTTCGTTATTGATCGATAAAGGTTTCACTACGCGCTTTTTAAGGTCAGTAAAAAAATGACGGTGTAATATATGGAAAAAATCGCATATTTGTTCCCCGGGCAGGGTTCGCAGTATGTGGGGATGGCGAAAGATCTTTATGATGCCAGTTCATCGGTCAAAGAGTTGTATTCTGTCGCCGAGAAGATCCTGGGTTTTGATTTGGCCAAGATCTGTTTTGAGGGGCCGGCTGAAGTTTTGGTCCAGACCCGGTATACTCAGCCTGCTATTTTCACTCATAGCATAGCATTGTGGATGCTGGTAAAAGATCATGACATCAAGCCGGTATACACTGCCGGTCATAGCCTGGGAGAGTATTCTGCTTTGGTGGCAGCCGGGGCTCTATCTTTTGAGGACGGGCTTTGGGCGGTAAAGAACCGCAGCCAGCTGATGCAGGAGGCCTGCGACCAGAACCGGGGAACTATGGCGGCCATTATCGGGCTATCGAAAGAACAGGTATGGTCAATATGTCAGGAAGCTTCGGATTATGGCATCATCCAGCCGGCCAATTTCAACGGCACGGATCAGATTGCCATCTCCGGGGAGATCAAAGCGGTGGAGAGGGGAATAAAGCTGGCCCAAGAGATGGGGGCGAAAAGGGCGATCCCTTTGGAGGTGGCGGGAGCCTATCACTCCGAGCTGATGCGTCCGGCTCAGGAGAAATACAAAAGCGTAATCGAAGAAATCGAGGTAAAGAGACCTTCTGTTCCGGTGGTTGCAAATGTGAATGCTGAGCCGGTTTCTGATCCGGCTCAGATCAAAAAGCTTCTGGCGGACCAAATCACCATGCCGGTTTTGTGGCATCAATCCACGGAACGGATGTACCAGGAGGGGGTCAGAAGTTTTGTGGAAATCGGTCCGGGAAAGGTACTGCAGGGGCTTCTGAAGAGATCGTTCAAAGACGTCCGGGGTTTCGGAATGGATAAGTTCGCCGATATAGATAAATTTACTGAAATGATCGTAACCAAAGCTGGTTAAATTCTTTGGTTGGATTCAAAAGTGTGCGGAGACAGGGAAGATGAGCTTGGATGGCAAAGTAGCATTGATAACCGGAGCGGCGCAGGGAATCGGTAAAGCCATAGCGCTGAAATTGGCTCAAGAGAAAGCGAATGTGGTCATCGCTGATTTGAATTTCAGCTTGGCTCAAGAGACAGCTTTAGAAATTCAGAACAAAGGAGCAAGGGCGATAGCTTTTCATGCGGACGTATCGGATTCTTATCAGGTGGAGGGGTTGATTAAAAAGGTATTGGATAATTTTCCTAATATAGACGTTCTGGTCAACAATGCGGGTATCAGCAAAGATGCGCTTCTGGTGCGAATTCCGGAGGATGACTGGGATCAGGTGATTAAGATAAACTTGAAAGGAGCGTTTAATCTGATTAAAAGGGTGGCTCCAGTCATGATGAAACAGAGATACGGAAGGATAGTCAATATCTCGTCGGTCATCGGGCTGATGGGAAACGTAGGACAGGCGAGCTATGCCGCATCCAAGGCGGGATTGATCGGGCTGACCAAATCCGTAGCCAAAGAGCTGGCTGGCCGGGGAATCACGGTGAATGCGGTGGCTCCCGGATATATCGAAACGGCTATGACCGAAAATCTTCCTACGGCAGCGAAGGAGGGTTTCCTCAACTTGATTCCGCTGAAAAGAGCGGGAACGCCGGAGGAGGTGGCTGATTTAGTGGCGTTTTTGGTCTCGGATCAAGCCGGTTACATCACCGGCCAGGTGATTCAAGTGGACGGAGGTCTTTTAATGTGAATAATCGGGAGGGTCAAGCATCAACTTGACCGGTAAATTCTCTTATCACCTGTAGTCGATAACCTGAAGCTTTTTACCACAGGCGAACCCATCTTCAACGGAAAACTTCAGATCCTCAGGTCCGGCGATTGAAATGCTCCGATGTAAATAATGGTGAAGAAAATTGCAATTTTAATCATCATAAAATAAAAGGAGGAGAAAGGTATGTCAGTAGAAGAAAGAGTGAAAAAGATTGTGATCGATCAGCTGGGGGTGGAGGAAAATCAGGCAACCAGGGAGGCGAAATTCATTGAGGACTTAGGAGCAGACTCCCTGGATACGGTGGAGCTGGTTATGGCTTTGGAGGAGGAGTTTAAACTGGAGATCCCGGATGAGGAGGCAGAGAAGATCACCACAGTAGGGCAGGCCATCGAATACATAGAGAAACATCAAACCACCGGATAATTTCAAGAGGTTATTTATGGAAGGTCGAGTCGTTCATTTGAGAAGAGCAGTGGTTACGGGGATGGGGGTGGTCACCCCGGTAGGGAATACCTTGGGAGAATTCTGGGAGAATCTTAAGACAGGTGCATCCGGTATAGATCGGATCAGCCGATTTGATCCCTCTCAATTCACCACCCAGATTGCCGGAGAGATCAAGAGCTTCGATCCCTCCATCTATATTGATAAAAAGGAAGCGCGGAGGATGGATTTAAATCAGCAATATGCCATCGCCGGCGCTCAACAAGCTTTTGACGATGCCAAGTTGAATTCGGATGTCCTGGATCCGGAACGAGCCGGAGTGGTGGTGGGGAGCGGAATCGGAGGCATAGATACTTTTGAGAAGCAACATTCCATTCTTTTAAATCAAGGTCCCGGCCGGGTAAGTCCCTTTTTCATCCCCATGATGATCGTGGACATGTGCGCGGGATTGATCTCCATGCGTTTCAATTTCAAGGGACCCAACTATGCCACCGTATCCGCGTGTGCTTCCGGCGCCCATGCCATTGCCGATGCTTTTAAGATCATTCAGCGGGAGGAGGCGGAGGTGATGATCTGCGGAGGGAGTGAGGCGGCCATCACCCCGGTATCGTTTGCCGGATTCTGTTCCGCCCGGGCTTTGTCCACCCGCAACCATGAACCTCAAAAAGCCTCCCGTCCCTTCGACAAGCAAAGGGACGGGTTTGTGATGGGAGAGGGGGCTGGAATACTGATCCTGGAAAGCTTAGAGCACGCCCAAAAGAGAGGTGCGAAAATCTATGCCGAGATCGCGGGAGTGGGTCAGACCGCTGATGCTTACCATATTACCGCCCCGGCCCCGGGAGGGGACGGAGCTATTCGGGCGATGAGATCAGCCCTGAAGGATGCCGGTCTTACCCCGGATGCAGTGCATTACATAAACGCTCACGGAACCTCGACCGATCTGAATGATGTCACCGAGACCCAAGCCATAAAAGCGGTTTTAGGAGAAAAAGCTTACCGGACTCCGGTGAATTCCACCAAGTCCATGATCGGTCATCTTCTCGGCGCGGGTGGAGCGGTGGAGCTGATTGCCACCATCAAATCGATAGAGGAGGGAATCCTCCATCCCACCATCAACTATGAATTTCCCGATCCGGAGTGCGATTTGGATTATGTCCCCAACCAGATGCGAAAAGCGGAGATAACTGTGGCTTTGAGCAACTCCTTCGGATTTGGCGGACACAACATCTCTATCGCGATAAAAAAGTTTGTTCCATAAGAATCGATTTATTGCCCAAGTTCAGAGAAGCAAATTAAAAGAAAGGTTCAAAAATTTTCACACTTTAATTGTCTTTAAAAAGCTTTTAAATTCCATATGCATCGATAGAGTGAGCGGTTAAAATTAGCCCTCTGGTGGTGTCGAGTTTTTTATCCTTTTCCCGATTTTAAAGCAGCCATCCATGTCGCTTCACCTGCCTACATTGTTGCAGAGATACCTCTTCAGGAGCAAAATATCAAAGGCTCATACCGAGTTGGAGCGAAAACTGGGGTACCGTTTCAAAAACCGGGAGCTTTTGGAAAGGGCTTTAACCCACCGGTCTTATCTGAATGCTCCGCCTAACGGGGATCTATGGGCAAACGAGAGGCTGGAGTTTTTGGGGGATTCTGTTCTGGGAATGGTGACCAGCCGGTTTTTGTTTGAAAACTTCCTCGATAAAAATGAAGGGGATCTGACCAAATTGAAATCCACCCTGGTGAGCGAAGCCAATTTGAGTCAGATAGCCCGGTCCATCACCTTGGGAAAATATCTGAGGATAAGTGAGGAGGAGGAGAAGTCGGGAGGCAGGGACCGGAGCTCCATCGTTTCGGATGCTTATGAGGCGGTGATCGGTGCCGTTTTCTTGGACGGGGGGTTGGCGCCGGCAGAGAGGATGATCCGTAATCAGATATTGGAGAAATGCTTGGAGATCACCTCCGACCGGACATTTCACAACTTCAAAGGGGAGCTTCTGGAGTATATGCAGGCTTTGGGATTGGGACTCCCCAAATATGAGGTCACCGAAGAGCACGGACCGGACCACCAAAAGAGATTTACCATCGAGGTATCAACCAAAGGAAGGAAAATGGGAGAAGGGGTGGGAAAGAACAAGAAGGAAGCGGAGCAGAAGGCAGCCCGGATGGCTTTGCAGAATATTGATAAATTTCTGGGGGAGGTTCAGAAAACAGAAAACAGTGAACAGTGACCGATTGTCAGTTTGGCAGGTGTAAAAGTGGGTGAGAAGGTAAAAAGTTATAAGGATCTGCTGATATGGCAGAAAGGTATTGAATTAATTAAAGAAATCTATCGAGTTATAAATAAATTTCCGAAAGAGGAAACTTATGTTTTGAGTGATCAATTAAAACGAGCAGCTATCTCAATTCCTTCCAATATCGCTAAAGGGGCAAGCCAGACAACACACTCCTCAAGTTCAAACAATTTCTTTATATCTCGCTCGGATCAGCGGAATTACATACACAATTAATAATTGCGAAGGAATTAGGATACATCAACGAAAAAGTTTTGGGTGAGATCGAGTATAAAATAATTGAATTGAGAAAGATGATTAGAACACTAATCACTCGACTTTCCACCATCCCTTGACCACTAATCACTCACCACTGACCACTGCAATGAAACCATGGAGATTTATTTCAACCGGATACAATGATGCTTTCTTTAATATGGCACTGGATGAAGCCCTGCTGGTCTCCTGCCAAAAGTCAAATTCCCCTCCAATTTTACGTCTATACCAATGGAATCCAGCCGGCATCTCCCTGGGGTATTCTCAAACCACAGCTAAAACTGTTGACCTGGAAAAATGTCGAGATCTTCACATAGATGTGGTGAGGAGGATCACCGGCGGAAGAGCGGTTTTGCACGACAGCGAATTGACTTACAGCGTGTGTGCATCCGCTTCTGAATTCCCCGAACTGGGTAGGAATACGCTTCAGACTTATCGAATAATAAGTCGGGCATTGTTGGAGTCCTTACTCATTTTAGGCATAGAGGGGGAGTGGGTTAAACCTGCCAGAGAGTTGGAATCGTCATCCGCACCCACAATTGTTGCTAAACCTTGTTTCATCAGCACCTCGCGTTATGAGATAACGGTAAACGGGAGGAAACTTATCGGAAGTGCGCAGAGACGGTTCTGCGCTCACCTTGATTTGTCGGCAAAGGAAAGCTTCATCCAACATGGTTCCATCCTGACCGGAAAAGGGAGATACAATTTGGCTGATTTCCTTCCACCGGAAAGTTCAGCGGAAAAAGTAAAACGTGACTTGGAAGGAAGTTCGACTAACCTGGAGGAGATTTTGAAACGGGAAACAGAATTCAGAGAGTTGATTTCATCTTTGAAAACAGGTTTCAGCAAAATCTTTGACGCGGAGATGACTGATTCTTCCGTCTCCGCTGATGAGTTCAATAGAGCGTGCGCTTTGAAAGAGAGCAAATACAAGACTTCACAATGGAATTTTAGAATGTAAGTTACAAGATTTGATTATTATTCGAAAATTCATACTAAATTGAAGAAAAAATCCGTCGATTTCTGCGAATTCTGTAATTCCATCCTTTTCAAAGGACTAGGAAGAATGAAAAATCTTCTCTCGCAGGTTTTTGCGTGAGACTGTAAACCGGTTAAGTATTATGAGATTAATACCATCCTACCATACTAATAACTCCTTGTAAATAATGAAGTTAATAAAACGGATAAAATTCGTGCGATTTGATTTTTGGGTATGGATTTTGTATATTGCCAAGATGCAGTTATATATCTTGCACGTTTGGACGGAATGTTCTTTCGATGGTGACGGAGAAACAACTTTGAGGAAGAGATGCCAGTTCGATTTGAAGAAAAAGATATGATGGGGTTGCAACAGCGAAATCTCAGATGATTAAGGAGGTGAATAGGTCCAATTTTTTTTGAATCGGATTTTAAAAAACTCTTGACAATAAAAGATAAAGTTACGTTATTGATTCGTTATTTTTTGTGATCGGAGTTATAGGTAATATGATCAGAAGAGAAGAACAAAAAAAGAGAAAGGAGTAATCATGGAGCGATTTTCTAAAGGAACGCTTTGGATCGTTCTGATGGGGCTGTCGTTTTTCTTGTTAATGTATGTCTCTGCTGATGCGGGTATCACCGGCAAGATATCGGGCCGGATTATCGACGAGGAGACCGGCGCCGAGCTGCCGGGTGCTTCCATCCGTATCGATGGAACCACCTTGGGCAACATGGCTGGTGCGGATGGTTCCTATTATATCCTCAACATCCCCCCCGGCACCTATTCGATCACCGCATCGCTCATCGGCTATATTTCAGTAACAGCCAAGGATGTAAAGGTAACGACTGATCGTACCACTGAACAGAATTTTAAACTGAAAGCTTCAGCCATTGAGGTGAAGGGTGTGACCGTGCTGGGGGAAAGAAAGGTGATTGATAAGGGTGTTACCTCCAGCATCAGAAACATCTCCACTGACGACATCAAGAACATGCCGGTAAAGGAGATATCCGAGATCTTGGCTACCCAGGTGGGTTTCGTCACCAAGGCCAACGAGCTCCACATCCGGGGCGGAAGAGCGGGTGAGGCATTGTATATCGTGGATGGGGTGGAGACGCGTGACCTTCTGGGTGGTTTGGGAAGGGTTACCGGCGGCATGAACGTCTCTTCGTCCAACATCGAAGAGATCTCCGTTCAGAAAGACGGATTTGATCCGGAATACGGTAACGTTCAATCTGCGGTGGTCAGCATGGTAACCAAAGAGGGTTCCAGTAAGATTACACAGGGTCACTTCGAATTCATGACCGATGATTTCGGCACCTCCCAGCTGAACAGATATTCCCGAAATACCGATCGGGTGGAGTTCTCCCTAGGCGGACCGGATCCTTTCTTCACCACCAAATTCCTTCCAGCCATAGGAATCAAATTCCTGGGGGAGAAGCTGTCTTATTATTTAAGCGGCATAGCTTACAAGACTAATACCTATTATGACGTAAACAAATATTCTACCCCCACCACCCGGAAGAAGTTCCGGGTGGATAATCTCCTGGGATTCGACGTTCCGGAGAGGATGAGCAACGAGTATTCCGCCATCGTAAAATTGGCTTACAAAGCCTCCGCCGACAAGAAACTGGTTTTATCGAGCATTCAGAACTGGGAGAGATATTCCCTCTTCTTCGATCCGTCCGGCGGGAGCACGTCCAATGAGACCAGGGGAGCGGTAAACATCTGGGCCTATCGTTACACCCCCTCCACCATCCCCCAAATCGACTTTCATAATAATTCCCTTAGTCTGCGTTTCACCCACCAGGTGAGCAAGAGTACTTTCTACGAGGTTATGTTGAGCCGTTTCATCAACAACTATTTCCAGAGACCGGGGGATCCAAATAATCCCGGCGGAGGATTGGATCCGGGCAATTTCACCTTATACACTTATTGGGAGCGCTTCACCCCCAGTGAAGATGCCAACTACAACGGGCAATGGGATGATGCCGAATCTTACCTCGACGTAAACCAGAACGGCCAATACGATTTAGATGAGCCTTTCCAAGATACGAACAAAGGAAAAAACGGGGTATGGGATCCGGGGGAATCTTTTCTGGATTATGACAGAGACGGGATTTACACCAAAGGCGTAGATGGATTTAATGCCAAAACCATGGATCTTCCGGGAGAGGGGAGATGGAGCAATGCGGAACAGTTTGACTGGGACAGCGACGATCCGAACGATCCTAGTGACGGCGTGGGTGGACCGGATAGCAAGTTTAATCAATGGAAAGAGCCCCAGGCCTGGGGGTCTACGGGGGGGGTCGATTTGGCTGAAGCATACGAGGATGGAGATGTGAATCTGGGAGAACCTTATATCGATCTGAACAAAAACGGAATGTACGATTTTGGAGAGAGCTTTTCGGATTTGAACTTCAACGGAAAGTACGACAGTCCCAACGATATCTGGACACCGGGTGTGCCTTATGATGACCGGAATCACAATAGGGTATTCGACTATCCCAACAGCACCTGGGACCCGGGAGAGTATTATGTTGATTCGAATCACAATGGCAGGTGGGACGGAGTAGATGGTTTCTACGATCGGGGCAACGAGAGAAGAAGTTATTATCAGAATAGAAACTCCAACCGCCTCACTTTGAAAGTCGACTTCACCAGCCAGTTGACCTCGGAACATCAGCTTCGAATGGGAATAATGGTCGAGCGGATGAAGCTCTCCTATGCCGACCTGCGCTATCCCTATTACCCGTATGATGGACCGCCGGATACCGGTCCCTGGCCCGACAGGGGAATATTCCGTGATTTCTACACCCGGCGACCCATTCTGGGAGCTTACTATTTACGAGACAAGATAGAATACGGGGCCATGGTGGCCAACATAGGTTTCCGCTATGATTTTTTCGTCCAATCAGCGGACATCAGAGGGATGAAGTCGGAGGAAACTCCCACGGAAACGGCACCGGTCGATACTAAATCCAAGCTCTCTCCCCGTATCGGCATCTCCTATCCTATCACCGATAAAGCCAAGGTCTATTTCAACTACGGGCATTTCTATCAGCTGCCGGAGCTCCAGCGGATGTACATGCAGAAAACCCAAGGCTCTGGAATCAAGCAATACGGTAATTATAATCTGAGTTACATGAAACAGATTCAATACTCTCTGGGAGTGGATTACGCTCTGTCCTCCAATTACAAGCTGACGGTATCAGGTTTCTATAAAGATATCTTCGGTCAATTGAACACCGATCTTTTGCAGATCGGTCCGGCCACTTTTGAATACTGGGCCAACAGCGATTACGGCAGGGCCAGAGGACTTGAGATGCAGTTGGACAAGCGGTATGGAGGTTATGTTTCGGGATACGTCAATTACCAGTATGCTTTTGCCTATGGTAAAAGCTCATCCGAGGCATCTAACTACTATAACCGGGCTGTACAGGGGGGGGATATCCCCATTCAGGAATTCCCGCTGGATTGGGATGTGAGACACCAGATCACCTCCAATCTGGATCTAAGGATCCCGGAGGCGGAGCATCCTAAGCTGTTTGGCTTCAAGCTTCCGGATGCCTGGAGCATAAACGTGATATGGCGTTATAACAGCGGTTTCGCTTTCACTCCCGACGGCAAGTATCCGGGGATGCAATTACGACAGGGCGAGAATCCCCAGAAAAATTCCAAGCGCATGCCTGCCAGCAGCAACGTGGATATCAGGTTCAACAAGGATTTCAAGATCTGGAAACTCAGCTACTCCATCCAGGCATGGGTCACCAATGTTTTTGACCGAAAGGATGTGATCACGGTATATGGCACCAGCGGCAGACCGGATACCAACCAGGACTACTTTGACCAGGCTTTCAACGAGAACGTGGTGTACAAAGGTCGAGAGATAGAGATGAATCCGTTGTACTACGGACCTGGCAGACATGTCCGCTTAAACTTTTCCTTTCAATTCTAGTAGGGAATCCTCTCGGATGTGGGTACCGATAACCAAGAGTGGATTGAGTGAAACATGAAGGGAAGCTGGTTTTAGCAGAGAAAGTAGATTTGCAAACGAAATGATACCTCAAAGGAGAAGCATATATGATAAGAATTAAGCTTCTGGCTATGTTCCTGCTGGGGATGGGGGCAGTGCTGTGGATTTATCAGGCAGGAAAAGTTGATGCAAGAATGATGCATAAGGAGGGGGAAGAAAAGGTAACCTTCCAATCCGCCAAGCTGGCTGCTGGTTTGCCCAACGCCCAGCAACGGGTACACCGGGTGGGGCTTATGCGTCTGTGCGTAACCAACTGGGGTTTCTTCGGAAGTCAAACCAGGGAACTCAAGGAATCCATGAGGGGTTGTTTCAATCCCAATCCGGATAAAGAGTTAGCCGCACCCTCATGTGAATACCCGGCTGGTTCAGATTTGGAGTATCTCTTCCAGGGAGGCTTGTGGATCGGAGCCCTGGTGGAGGACAAACCTTATACCTCCGTGGCTTGCGATGGATGGTTCTGGATTTACGAGATGTGGCCCGACGGGGGCGATGCCGGCGCCATCCAGGAGAGAAGCACACGCAGCAGCGCTTCCTGTTATTCACCGGATGCCATCTCGGAACAGGACATTATCGCGGTGTTTACTGATACCTCCGCGGATATCCCCCTCTCCCCTGCCCAGCAGGACGACTGGGATAACCGGAAACATTTCCCTTTGGGCTTGCAGATCTCCCAGAGGAGTTACTCCTGGAGCTATGAGTATGCCGAGGATTTCGTGCTGATCGATTTCTTCATAAAAAACATCGGAGTGAAAAAGATCAAAAATATGTACATGGGACTTTATGTGGATGCAGATGTGGGATATAAGGATGAGAATCCTTATGGAGAATTCGGAGCTCAGGATGATATATGTGGATTCAAACACGTGGTTTCCAGTCCCCAGGGCGAATGTTCGGATACGGTGAATCTGGCTTGGATCGCGGACAATGATGGTCATGGTGTTAAGGGGGAGCAGATTTTCACAACCAAAAGCCCTACCGCGGTATCCGGCACCCGGGTGGTCCGATCACCTAACCCGGATCTTAAGTATTCTTTCAACTGGTTCATCTCTAATCAAGCCGGCGCTCCCAAGGATTGGGGCCCCTGGACCAGGGTAAACCAGGAGAGATGGTCCAAGGAGAACTGCTACGAGCCGGGGAAGAATACTTTTCCATCTAACGTTCTGGGAACGCCGGGAGGGGACTGCTCCAAATATTTCATCATGTCCAACGGGGAGTTCGATTACGATCAGATATTCGCCTGCACCTGGTCCGCAGACCATCCCGACGGGGGATGGCTGGAGTCCAGTTCCGAATGTGCCGACCTGGCTAATGGTTATGACACCCGCTATCTTTTGTCCTTCGGGCCTTTCAATCAGATCGCTCCGGGAGAATCTCTGATCATCACCATCGGTTATATAGCGGGAGCGGATTTTCATACCGATCCGCTCAACAGCGATAACCTGAAGAAGAGCCAGCCGGACAAATTTTACGCCAATTTGAACTTCTCCGATTTTGAGACCAATGCCATCTGGGCTGCCAAGGTGTACGACAATCCGGACTTGCCTAACCTGCCCTGCGG
>Ga0315289_10000348_pt1 | contig 72545 bp, 60 predicted proteins | sample YL17G11_40_MG_FD_203452 | JGI IMG/M metagenome (GOLD analysis project Ga0315289, IMG submission 203452) | Sediment microbial communities from Yellowstone Lake, YNP, Wyoming, USA - YL17G11_40 | ecosystem: Environmental > Aquatic > Freshwater > Lake > Sediment | place: USA: Wyoming | collected... | reverse complement strand
ATCGGGAAGGTCACCCCGCCAAAGGCGGGGTCGGCTCCACCATAAACCATCCGTTTGATGGCTCCACCACAGTTCAGTTGAAAGAACATCCCGATGGCAATCGGGAAGGTCACCCCGCCGAAGGCGGGGTCGGCTCCACCACAGTTCAGTTGAAAGAACGTCCCGATGGTAATCGGGAAGGTCACCCCGCCAAAGGGCGGGGTCGGCTCCATTTTTTGGGGTGCGTAGTTCAGGTAGGAGAACGTCCCGATGGCAATCGGGGAGGTCACCCCGCCAAAGGCGGGGTCGGCTCCACCATAAACCATCCGTTTGGTGGCTTCACCACAGTTTAGTTGAAAGAACGTCGATGGTAATCGGGAAGGTCACCCCGCCAAAGGCGGGGTCGGCTCCATTGAATTGAAAGAAGATTAAGAATCTCCTCCCGCTGGTTGTTGGTCTTTTTAACCAAAGCACAGTACCTTTGGAATATATCTGTAGGTGAAGAACACCCACAGACGGCAAGGTATCATTTTTCCCTTGACTTTTCCTCTAAGAGCTTGTTTATTTTTCTGCGAGAACTTAAAAAGTATCTTTTAAAATGCGAATATCGACGTGATCAAACTACAACGCACCATAAAAGAGCCTGCTTCTTATGCCGGGATTGGTCTGCATACCGGCAATCAGACCACCATCACTTTTAAACCCGCTCCCATCAATCACGGCATTACCTTTGTCAGGACCGATTTACCTGATTCGCCGGAGATACCGGCAGATATCGATCACGTGGTGGATATAACCAGAGGGACAACTTTAGGCAAGGGGAAGACTAAAGTTTATACGGTGGAGCATGTCCTGGCGGCTTTAGCAGGACTGGAGTTGGATAATTTGAGGGTGGAGTTAGATTCCAATGAGCCTCCCGTAGGGGATGGGAGCGCACTTCCCTTTGTGGAGACCATCCTCAAAGTGGGGATTTCTGAACAGGATTGCCCCAAAAGCTATATGGAAATCGACACTCCTATCTTTTACTCTGAAAAAGAAAAAGGGGTGGATATTGTGGTTGTGCCCTCGGACGACCTTAGAATAACCTTCATGGTGGATTACCGCAATCCAGCCTTAGGCACGCAGTATACCTCCCTAGTCTCTTTGGAGAAGGAATTTGTGGAAGAATTTGCTCCAGCCCGAACCTTTTGTTTTTTTCATGAATTGGAGGAGTTAAAAAAGCAGGGCTTAGCCAAAGGCGGAAACCTGCACAATGCTTTGGTCATCTGTGACGAGGCTGACTGCGAGAGTAAAATGGAGCACCTTAAAGAGCTCTATGGAATAAAGGAGCATGTCTTCGTAGGCAAATCCGGAATATTGAATGATATCCCCTTGAGATTCCCCAATGAACCTTGCCGACATAAGACCATAGATTTATTAGGGGATCTATCCTTGATCGGGGTGCCACTCAAAGCTCACGTTTTAGCGGCAAGATCTGGACATGAAGCAAACGTAGCTCTGGTGAAAAAAATTCGGGATGAATACGAGAAAAAACAGATAACTGCCAAATACCAAAAAAAAGTTCAGAAGGATTACCTTTTAGACATAAATGCCATTCTTAAGATCATGCCTCATCGTTATCCATTCTTATTGGTGGATCGGGTGGTGGACATCGAGCCTAAAAAGAGGGTGGTGGCGATTAAGAATGTGACCATGAACGAACCATTTTTCTCGGGTCATTTTCCAGGGCATCCCATAATGCCGGGAGTCCTAATCGTAGAGGCCATGGCGCAAGCTGGAGGAATTCTGCTTTTGAATACGGTGGATGACCCGGAGAATAAGCTGGTTTATTTTATGGGAATCGATGGGGTTCGTTTCAGAAAACCGGTTTTGCCGGGGGATCAAATTCGGTTTGAGCTGGAGATGATCCAGTTTCGCCAAGGCACCTGTAAAATGCAGGGGCAGGCTTTTGTCGATGGCGAGTTGGTCACCGAGGCACTCTTGATGGCAACCATTGTTGATAAATAATAAGTTCGAAGGTTAAAAGGTTATTCTTCAAACCTGCAAACTTTCTAACTTTCAAACTTTTGAACTATCGTGAACATTCATCCCACCGCCATTATCCACAAAAATGCCCGCATTTCAAATGACGTAAAAATAGGTCCTTATACTATCATAAATGACCAGGTGGAAATTGGAGAAGGGAGCACAATCGGCTCACACGTCCTGATAGATTCCGGAACCATAATCGGAAAGAATTGTAAGATCCATCATGGGGCGGTATTAGGAACCTTACCTCAAGACTTAAAGTTCAAGGGCGAAAAGACCCGGTTGACAATAGGAGATAATACCGTTATTCGAGAGTATGCTACCCTAAACCGGGGCACAGAATATCGGGAGAAAACCATTGTGGGGAAAGATTGTTTTATCATGATCTATGCGCATGTGGCTCACGACTGCCTTTTGGGCGATCATGTGATTTTGGCAAATTCAGCCAATTTAGCCGGTCATGTGGAGATTGGGGATTATGCCATAATCGGAGGGGTGGTGCCGGTGCACCAATTTGTCAAAATCGGAGCTCATTCCATAGTGGGCGGGGGCTTCAGGGTGCAAAAAGATGTATGTCCTTATGCCTTAGTGGGGGGATATCCCTTGAAAACCATGGGATTGAACATAATTGGTTTGAAAAGAAGGGGGTTCCCCGAAAAGACCATCGAGATCTTAAAACAAACTTTTAAATTACTGTTCCGATCGAGCTTAAATACCTCCCAGGCTGTGGAAATGATAAAATCTGAACTTAAGATAATTCCTGAAGTTCAAACCATTTTGGATTTCATCGCCAAAAGCGAAAGAGGAATTATTAAATGAGGTCAGCTTGGGGACAAGTGAAAACCGCAGAAAGAAACAGGGGATTGTTAAACAACCCCATAGAAATTACCCCTTCTTGTCAAACAAGAATATGGAGTTAATTTTCATCATATTCTGATACTAAGCAATAATTCATTTTTGTGTTTATAACTTCTAACTTCCCACTTCTGACTTCTGTTAAACTTTGATTGACTAACCTAAAACCTTTTGTTATATTTTTCAAAAGTGAAAGGTCTAAGGTTTAAGGTGTGGGGTTTTACCTTTAACCAAACACCTTTGACCTTTCACCTCTTAAAAAAGAGGCAAAACGGATGGATAAGATCAAAGTTGGAGTTGTTGGGGTAGGGCATTTGGGCAAGCACCATGCTCGAGTATATTCCCAGATTCCCGAAGCACAGCTTTTGGGCGTTTACGATGCCAATTCAGAAAGAGCCCAAAAAGTCGCAGAAGAATTTCATACAAGATATTTTGAAAACTTAAATGATCTTTTGGAGAAACTCGATGCGGTCAGTCTGGTGGTCCCTACCACTTTTCATTATCCTTTAGCATGTGAAATCTTAAGCAAGGGGAAGAACCTACTAATCGAAAAGCCTATCACCGAAACGGTCAAGCAGGCGGAAGAGCTTGTATCTATCGCCAAAGCAAAGAACTTGATTATTCAGGTGGGTCATATCGAAAGATTTAATCCTGCCTTCAAAGCCATAGAGAATTTAGAGCTTGAGCCCAAGTTTATCGAATCCCACCGATTAGCCCAATTTGATCCCAGGGGGACGGATGTAGCAGTGATATTAGATCTTATGATTCATGACCTCGACTTGATTTTAAGTTTGGTGAAAAGCGAAGTAAAGAGAATTGAGGCGGTTGCGGTTGCGGTGATCTCTGATAGCGAAGATATTGCCAATGCCCGTCTAACTTTTGAGAATGGCTGTGTGGCAAATGTAACCTCAAGTCGCATCTCTGCTCGTCCTTTGCGGAAGATGCGTCTGTTCCAAAAAAATTCATACATCTCCTTAGATTTTCTACAAAGATCAGTTGAAATCTATAAGTTGGTGGATGCCGATTTTGTCCTCCCGAAAGGAAAAGAGAGAAAAACCGTAGTCGGGAATATCCCCACCGGTGAAGTGGGTAAAACCATAATTTATGAGAAGCCAGAAATCAAAACCGAAGATATGCTAATCTCCGAGATTGAATCGTTCTTGAATGCGGTGAAGAACAAAACCCATCCAAAGGTTTCTGGAGAAGATGGCAAAAGGGCATTGGCCGTGGCTTTAGAGATTGCAAGCAAAGCCAAAGAACATAGAGATTGGAGTGTCAAGCTTTAGCTTGACTTGGTTCAGCTAAAGCTGAACACTCCACTGTTACTAATACAAGTGTTTTAAATGAAATGTCATTGCGAGGAGCGAAGTGACGAAGCAATCTATGGGGGATTGCTACGATCCTTCAGTCGCTCACAATGACCATGTAAAATTTTCTACTACATCTGCTATATAATGAATGAATCAAAAAAAATACTAATTGTGGCTGGAGAAGCTTCCGGCGATCTGCATGGATCGAGTTTGATAAGGGAGCTAAAGAATATAAATTCACACCTGCAATTTTTCGGTATTGGCGGGGATAAAATGAGAAGAGAGGGGATGGAGCTGGTCTATCACATCGATAAGCTCTCGATCATGGGTTTTTTTGAAGTGCTTAGGAATTTAGGACTAATCAGAGAAGTCATGAGGGTCATGGTAAGATCGGCAGAACAGAGAAAGCCAAATTTAGTGGTTTTAATAGATTATCCGGGATTCAATTTAAGGTTTGCCAAAAGAATAAAAAAGCTTGGAATCTCCATAGTTTATTATATTAGCCCTCAGGTTTGGGCTTGGGGAGGGAATCGGGTAAAAAAGATGAAGGGACTGATAGATAAGATGATTGTGATCTTTCCATTTGAGGTGGATATTTACAAAAGATTTGACATAGATTGTGAATTCGTGGGGCATCCGCTTTTGGAAGTAGTTAGACCGATATTATCCAAAGAAGATTTTCAAAGCAAATTTGACCTTCGAAAAAATGAAATACTATTGGGACTTCTTCCTGGTTCCAGATGGCAGGAAGTGGAAAAGATCTTGCCGCTTATGCTGGAAAGCGTTGAGCTTCTGGGGTCAAGGATCAAAAATCTAAGGGTCATGTTGGGTCTGGCTCCCACCATTAAAAAGGAGAAGGTCCAAACAATATTGGATCAATTTAAGGGTAGAGTCGAAATTATCGAAAACCTGACTTATGATCTGATGAAGCATTCTGATCTTCTTCTGGTTGCTTCCGGAACAGCCACACTGGAATCTGCTATTTTGGGCACTCCCTTTTTGGTATTATATAAAACCAGTTTCTGGACTTATCTTTTTGCGAAGAGTTTAGTGAGCATACCCAATATCGCCTTGGCTAATGTGGTTGCCGGAAAAAAGATCATTCCTGAATATATACAAAACAAAGCTATTCCCAAGAATATAGCCGAAGAGATGTATGACATTTTGACTAACAAACAAAGATATAAAGCTATTCAAGACGAACTAAGTATAGTCAAAGAGAAGATAGGAGAAGTTGGCGCCTCAAAAAAGGCCGCACAGATAATAAATGGCATAATCTTCTCATAAGAATTAACTTCAAAGAGAGCTCTGAAAAAGCCGAGGAGAAAAAAATCTGGAGCGTCAAGTTTTAGGGCGTGTTAAAAAACCCTTGTAGTGGTAAATGGGTCGATCAGGGATTAATGTAGGGATCCCGCCATTGGCGGGATGGCTGTCCGTCTTGCGGTTAGGACAGGGACAAGCCCTGTCCCTACGAAAAACTTCTTCGCAAAACGACTTTTTCAACAGTCCCTTTAGCTTGACCTGAGAGTTTCTGAAAAAGAACGAGCTTTTTCATGGTCCCGCTAAAGCGGGACACTCCCAATTTTTCTCTCCAAGTAGTTTTTCAGAGCCATCTAAGAACCAGTTGTCAGAACCTGGGTCTGAGACTTAAGATTTGTGGATGAAGGATTGGCTAAAGGATTTAAAGATAATCTGCTTTTGTTTTTTGCGTCCTTAATAGGTCCAATTTTTATATTTCTGTTGGGAAAAACTTTAAGAATAAAATGGATCGGAGAGGAGAATTTAAATCCAATCCGAAAAAACCAAGGTCAGGTTATCTATGCCTTCTGGCATGGGAGGATGCTTATTTTGTCTTATTCAAACCGTTGGCAGAAGATTCATGTGCTGATTAGCCAACATCGGGATGGGGAACTCATCGCCAGAATTATCCAAAGATTAGGATTCGTTTCGGTGAGGGGTTCGACTACCCGGGGTGGCACAAAAGCCATCTTTGAGATGGCAAAGAAGGGAGCATCAGGATACGATGTAGCCATAACTCCAGATGGTCCCAAAGGACCAAGATTCCAAGTGCAGATTGGGACGATCTATATAGCCCAAAGAAGCCAAATCCCTATAATACCCATTACTAACTCTGCCAAGAGTTGCTGGACCCTTTCCAGCTGGGACCGGTTTTTGATTCCCAAGCCCTTTTCCAAAGCAGTGATAATCATCGGAGAACCTATTTATGTCCCGCTTGAATCCACTCCCCAAGAGTTAGAAGAGAAAAGAGAGGGGTTAGAAAGAAGGCTTTTGGAATTGACTCAAAAGGCGGATAATTATTTTTCAAGGAATTAGGAGTAGCGACACTTGTGTCGCGTGAAGAAAATATTACCCTCTCCCCTTGTGGGAGAGGGTTAGGGTGAGGGGGATGTAAATTTATTCACTGCTTTTATATTAGTTTCACACAGTTGACAGAATTTCAAAATGTATACAATCTACAATATCCTTTTGAATTTCGCTTTCATCATCTCTTTTCCTTATCTTCTCCTGCGTGCGCTTTTGGAGAAGGGTGGAGTCTGGGAGCGAATGGGAAGATTGTCCAAAGAAAAAGTAAAATTTCTTTCAACTAAGAATATTATCTGGCTTCATGCCGCTTCGGTGGGTGAAGTCAAGGCACTCTCCACTATCATTCCCCAGTTGAAGAAGGAAAATCCTGAAATTAGTTTGATTGTTTCCGTCGTCACTAAATCTGGAAGAAAGGAAGCAGAGCGGATTTTGTCCGTAGGAAAGGAAGTTGAATTCGTTTTTTATGTTCCCATTGATTTAAAAAGATTTGTAAAAAGAGCACAATCTTTCCTAAACCCTCGTGCTTTGATTTTAGTGGAAACCGAACTTTGGCCCAATTTGATCAAGGAGGCGAAAAGAAGAGGATGTTGGGTGGCTTTGATAAATGGGAGAATCTCAGGCAAATCGTTATCCAAATATCTTTTATTAAAAAGCCTCTTTGCTGAAACTTTATCCTATGTCGATCTTTTCTGTATGCAGTCTGAAGAGGATGCAGAAAGAATAAAAAAGCTTGGGGCCGACAAAGACAAAATAAAAGTGTTGGGAAATTTAAAATTTGATCGAATGATAACTCAAATCTCAGAAGTTGATAAAAATATGCTCAAAGAGAAATTGTCCATTCCGGTGGACATTAAAGTTATGGTAGGGGGAAGCGTCAGAAATGGAGAGGAGGAGATTTTGGTCCGGGTTTTCAAAAGGTTGAAAAAAGATGGTGAAAGCCTTCTTCTTTTGCTGGCTCCCAGATATCTGGGCCGCATGAAAAAGATAGAAAAAATGCTTTCCCTTCAAGAATTAGACTTTATTCGGAAAAGCGAGCTCGACGGGAAGACCCTACTTAAAAACCAAAGGATAATTTTATTGGATACCATGGGGGAACTGGCGTGGATTTATGCCCTGGCGGATGTGGCTTTTGTGGGCGGGAGTTTGGTCCCCATTGGGGGGCACAACCTTTTAGAGCCGGCTGTTTATGGGATTCCGGTCATCTTTGGACCCTATGTGGATCATTTTAAAACTGCAGCGGACCTTTTGATCCAATGTGGAGGAGGTATAAAGATCAAAAATGAGGAAGAGCTTTATACGAAGGTCTCAGATTTGCTTAAGGATGAAGAGAAAAGAAGAAGAATGGGAAAGGCGGCACAAGAGGCAATAAAAAAACAAAGTGGCGTTTCACAAAAGACCGCTCAATTGATCTTGACCCAACTTGAACAGAAATCGAACAGATGATGACCATATGAAAACTCCTATTGGGGTAGCCGCCCCGCCAAGCGGGGCGCCCAAATGGGCGGCAACCCTTTTAAGGAAAAATTTCACAAAAACCGGATGAGAAATTTGTTTGAGAAAATTCAAGAGGAAAAGAAGATATTATCTTTCTATTCTTTCATTAAGTTGTTTTTTTATTTCTTTTCTGTTTTTTATGGGCTAGGTTATCATTTGAGAGTTCTTCTTTACCAAAGCGGAATGGTTAAGCCCAAAAAACTTGAGGCGAAGGTGATAAGCATAGGAAACATAACTTTAGGCGGGACCGGAAAGACCCCCTTGGTGATTTATCTTTCGCAAAAGCTGAAAGAAAAACAATTAAAAGTCGCCATTTTAACCAGAGGATATAAAAGAAAAAAGAAGGGATTGGCCGAATTGGTGGGAGAGAACAAAAACAGAATAGCCTGGACCGAGGTAGGAGATGAACCATATCTTTTAGCTTCCAGACTGCATAATGTCCCGGTGGTGGTCTCTTGTGACAGAATCGCAGCTGGAGTTTATGCAGAAGAGAAATATCAAGCCGAGGTTTTGGTTTTGGACGATGGCTTCCAACACTGGAAACTTTCCAGGGATTTAGACATTGTGGTGATCGACGCCACTAATCCTTTCGGGAATTCAAAGCTCTTTCCAGCCGGCATCTTAAGGGAGCCTTTGTCAAGCCTTAAGAGAGCAGACATTTTCGTTTTAAATAAAGCAGATCAAGTTTCAAGTAAACAAGACCTCATTCGTATGTTGAAATCATACAATCAAGATGCACCCATCGTCGAGAGCGTGTATAAAATTAAATCCCTAGAGAGATGGTTTGACCATTCGTTAGTAGAGAAAAAAAACCTGGAAGGGAAAAAGAGTTTGGCTTTTTCAGGGATCGGAAATTCTATCTCATTTGAGAAGAGCTTAAAGCTTTTAAACGTTGAAGTCTTAAGACATCGTAAATTTCCCGATCATTTTTTTTACCAAACGAAGGATATACTAAATCTAAAAAAAGAGGCTCAAAAGTTAGCCGCTGATTTTATGATCACCACAGAGAAGGATTCTGTTCGTATTCCTATGATGAGCGAATTGGAAATTCCGATCTATGTATTTAAAATAGATTTAGTGATAACCAAAGGGGAGGAGATTTTTTGGAAGAAAATCGAAGAGTTAATACAATCGTAAAAACTTTTTTTACACTCTACTTGGTCTCTTCTCGTCCTTCCCCCTCCCCTTGGGGGAGAGGGTTAGGGTGAGGGGGACACATCATTTCAGAACTGATTACATCTGTAATAATAAAATATGGAAATAAAAACTGATTTTCTGATTATCGGCTCAGGCATTGGTGGATTATCTTACGCCCTTAAAGTGTCCGAAATGGGAGAGGTGGTGATAGTCACCAAAAAGCAGGATACCGAATCCAATACCAACTATGCTCAGGGAGGAGTCGCCTCTGTTTTTTCTAAAGACGATTCCTTCGAGCTTCATGTCCAGGATACCCTGAAAGCGGGAGATGGACTGTGCAATCCGGAGGTGGTGAGAAGGGTAGTAAAGACAGGTCCCCGATGTGTGGAGGAGCTGGTCAACCTAGGGGTAAATTTTACCAGGAAAAAAGATGAAGACAAACAGTTCGATCTGGGGCTGGAGGGCGGACATTCAAAAAACAGAGTGTTACATGTGGCTGATTTCACCGGCAGCGAGATAGAGAACTGTCTGGTGAAAGCAGTCAAGAGCAAGAAAAACATCCGAATTCTGGAGAACCATATCGCCATAGATCTAATTACCCAGCATCATCTCAAGGGCTATAAACGGAAACCAGATGAAAAGATCAAATGTTGGGGGGCATATGTTCTGGATATAAAACAGAATCAGGTCATCTCCTGTTTGGCTAAGATCACCCTTTTGGCCACTGGGGGAGCAGGGAGGGTGTATCTTCACACCACCAATCCCTCCATCGCTACCGGGGATGGGTTAGCTATGGCTTGTCGGTCTGGGGCTTGTGTGGCTAATCTGGAGTTCATTCAGTTTCACCCTACTGCTCTTTATCATGTTAAAGGCGATTCCTTTCTGATCTCCGAGGCGGTGAGAGGGGAAGGTGGCATCTTAAGACTGAAGTCAGGAGAAACCTTTATGGAAAAATATCATCCCCGAAAGGAGCTTGCCCCCAGGGATGTGGTAGCGAGAGCCATTGACCATGAGCTGAAAAAGAGCGGAGATGCTTGCGTTTATTTAGATATAACTCATCTGGATCAGAAATTTATTAAGCTCAGGTTTCCCCAGATATATGGCAAATGCCTCTCTTTGGGAATAGACATTACCAGAGATTGGATACCTGTGGTCCCTGCGGCTCATTATATTTGTGGGGGGGTGATCACGGATATGGAAGGGAAAACTGCCATAGAAAATCTTTATGCCGCAGGAGAGGTAGCTTGCACAGGAATGCATGGGGCTAATAGGTTAGCTTCTAACTCCCTTTTGGAGGCGGTGGTCTTTGCAGATTTTGCCGCCAAAAGCTCGAAGGAAAAATTTCAGTCCCTGAAGGATTTTTCGTTTCCTCCCATTCCCCAGTGGAGCTTGAAGGGGGTATTCGATCAAAAAGAGTGGGTGATCATCTCCCACGATAGAGATTGGATCCAAAGGTTCATGTGGGACTATGTGGGGATAGTTCGGTCCAATCGTCGATTGGAACAAGCCAAGAAAAGGATCCAGATTCTTTTAGATGAGATCAATCAGTTTTACAAAGTCAACCCGGTCACCTACGATGTGATCGAGCTCAGAAACATCGCCATTGTGTCAGGTCTCATCATCGAGTGCGCCCTTCAAAGAAAGGAAAGCCGGGGACTTCATTATAACATAGATTACCCAGAAAAGGACGATAAAAACTGGCTTAAAGATACCATATTAAGAACTTCTGAATAATCAGGAGTAGCGAAATCGTCAAGATGCTGCGCACTTGTTTCACGTAGCCAAACCTTCAGGGCTTGGCAGGCAAGCCATAACGGCTTGCCTACGCGTGATTTATGGAAGAACACAAAGCTTGTATTCAAGATTTAAAATACAAAAGCAACCAAGTTGCGAAAATTTTCAATGCTTTTGTTTAGAATAATTTCGAACTTTTAATTGTGGTTTTTAATTTTTCTCTTTAGATTTTTATTTAGGACTAAAAATGAAATTTGTAGACTCTCCTGATAAGAAAAGAATCAGACAAGAAGAAACCATAATTATCCTGGATTTCGGGTCGCAATACACCCAATTGATCGCCCGGCGCATAAGAGAAAATAAAGTCTTCTGCGAGATAATTCCGTTTAATCATAAAACAGAAACATATAAGCACAAAAATCTAAAAGGAATAATCCTCTCTGGAGGTCCAGCCAGCGTATTTGACCAGAATGCCCCGTTTTGTGAACCAAAAGTATTTGAACTCGGTGTCCCGGTCTTAGGTATTTGCTATGGTCTCCAGCTTTTAGGAAAGATGTTTGACGGAGAGGTGGAAAGATCAAAGAAAAGAGAATATGGTAAAGCCATCATCAAAATCGACAATCAGGAAGACTTATTTTCGGAAGTAAAAGATCAAACCCCTGTCTGGATGAGCCATGGAGACCATCTTTCCCGATTGCCTAAAGGTTTTGAGATCTTGGCTCATACCGAAAATATACCTTTTGCCGCCATAAGAGATAAAGAACAAAAAATCTTTGGACTTCAGTTTCATCCCGAGGTGGCACACACCCAAGAAGGGAAGAAGATCATCCATAATTTTATTTTCAAGATCTGCCAGTGTGAAGGGACTTGGACTGCGGAATCGTTTATAGAATCTTCGGTCTCCCTGATAAAAGACAAAGTCAAAAAAGGAAAAGTGATCTTGGGACTTTCGGGAGGGGTCGATTCTTCTGTTTGTGCCATGTTGGTAAATAAAGCGGTAGGAAAACAGCTTAACTGCATATTTGTGGACAATGGTTTATTAAGAAAAAAGGAAGCGAAAGAAGTGATCTCCGGTTTTTCCAATTTTGATTTGAATCTAATTTTCGTGGATGCTTCCCAAAGATTCTTGGATGAGTTGAAAGGAGTAACTGATCCCGAGGAGAAGAGGAAAATCATTGGAAAAGTTTTCATAGATGTATTTGAAGACGAGGCAGGAAAAATCAAGGACGTCGAATTTTTAGCCCAAGGGACTTTATATCCGGACGTGATAGAGAGCACCTCCTTCAAGGGTCCGTCCGCTACCATAAAATCTCATCACAATGTGGGAGGTTTGCCGGAGGAGATGAATCTAAAACTGATCGAGCCCTTAAGGGAGCTTTTCAAAGATGAGGTGCGGGAAGTAGGAAGAAAACTTAAATTGCCAGAAAAGATAATCGGCCGGCATCCTTTTCCTGGACCAGGATTGGCCGTCAGGATCTTAGGGGAGGTGACTTCCGATCGATTGTTTATATTAAGAGAAGCGGATGACATTTTCATTCAGGAGCTGAAGAAATCCAATCTTTATGATAAAATCTGGCAAGCCTTCTGTGTTCTTCTGCCAGTGCAGAGTGTAGGGGTGATGGGGGACGAGAGGACTTATGAAAATGTCATCGCCTTAAGGGCGGTCACCTCTGTGGATGGAATGACCGCAGACTGGGCTAAGCTCCCTTATGAGACTTTGGAAAAAATCTCCAACCGCATAATAAATGAGGTCAAAGGTGTCAACCGGGTGGTCTTCGACATTTCCTCCAAACCCCCCGCCACCATCGAATGGGAATAATGAAACTGAGATTTGAGACTTAAGTTTTTTGTAATCTGATGACTTTAATTTTGGGTGAAAGTAATTTAAGGCGTAATACGAAATCCTACTTGGTATGAAATATTTAAAAAGATACCAGCCTCTTTCGCTGGCATTACCTTTTTTTATCTATGAGATGTCAAGAAGAATAACACATATAAGTCCCTCTCTTTTTAAGAGAGGGATTTAGGGTGAGTTGGGATAGGTGTCAACTGGAACTCATCCCCTAACCCCTTCTCTTAAAAAGAGAAGGGGGGCGTAATACGAAATCCTACTTGGCATGAAATAATTAAAAAGATACCAGCCTCTTTCGCAGACATTATCTTCTTTATTTATGAGATGTCAAGAAGAATAACATATAAGAGAATCTAAAAAGGAAGAGGAAAAAGATGAGCACAAAATACAAAGAAATCTCCTCTCAACAGGCAATGGCCCTGGAAGATCAATATGGCGCCCATAATTATCATCCCCTTCCAGTGGTCCTTTCTAAGGGTGAAGGCGTGTATCTTTGGAGCCCGGAAGGAAAACGGTATTATGATTTTCTTTCGGCTTACAGCGCGGTAAATCAAGGACACGGCCATCCCCGCTTAGTAAAGGTGATCCGGGAACAAGCGGGTGTTCTAAGTTTGACTTCTCGGGCTTTTTACAACAACTGGCTGGGATTGTATGAAGAAAAGATGACAAAACTATTCGGCTATGATAAGCTATTGCCTATGAATTCCGGCGCGGAAGGGGTAGAAACCGCCATAAAGTTAGCTCGCCGCTGGGGCTATGACGTAAAAAAAGTTCCACCTGACCAGGCGAAAATCATCGTTTGTGAAAACAACTTTCATGGACGCACCATCACCATGGTGGGATTGTCCACAGATCCGGAAAGTTATGGAGGCTATGGACCGTTTACGCCGGGTTTTGTCAAAATTCCTTTTGATAATCCACAAGCTCTTGGCTCTGCGATTGATGAAAACACGGTGGCTTTCTTGGTTGAGCCAATTCAGGGAGAGGCAGGCGTTAATGTGCCAAAGGATGGCTATCTTAAGGCTTGCCGTGAAATTTGTACTCAAGCTGGTATCCTCATGCTGGCTGATGAAATTCAGACTGGTCTTTGCCGGACCGGACGGATGTTGGCTTGTGATTATGAGGGAGTGCGTCCGGATATTTTGATCTTAGGAAAAGCCCTTTCCGGTGGTTTTATGCCGATTTCCGCAGTGTTGGCGGATGATGAAATTATGCTGACTATAAAACCCGGTCAGCACGGTTCGACTTTTGGCGGAAATCCTTTGGCTTGTCGAATTGCCACAGAAGCTATTGACATCTTGCTGGATGAGAAACTGGCAGATAACTCCGCCCAAATGGGTGAGATTTTCCGGGCTGAATTGTCCAGAATCAGCTCACCTCTGGTTAGAAATATTCGAGGCAAGGGATTACTCAATGCCATGATTATCGAACCCATAATAATAAAGGGGGAGACTAAAACTGCCGGGGATGTTTGTTTGGCTCTGGCGGAAAACGGGCTGTTGGCCAAACCCACGCATAATGATATTATTCGGTTTGCCCCACCGTTAGTGATTGATAAGAAACAAATCTATGAGTGCATAGAGATAATAAGCCTTACTATTAAACAATTTGGATAAAAGCAAAAAAACACCTTAGTTTCTACCAGGGGGTTAACCCACAAACTACCATGCTCGCTGGCGGCGTTCTTCACATTGGCAAACCAACTGTTGGTCAATCACTATGATCTCGCCGGTGGGATGACCCCTATAATTCGCCCCAGAGTTATGAAAAGATCAGCCGCAAACAAAAAAGTTAAGGCGTAAGCCTTTTAAATCTTGTAGCTTTAATCTTTTTTGACAGAGAAGCATTAGCCCGCTCGATTTACTCTCAGGATTCAGCAGACAATTTTTCCAAAAGCTTTTTAAGTTCATCTGCATTAGGGTTTGTTTTTAATCCATCCTTCAACACTTGTATGGCTTTGTAAGGCTGGTTGGTTTTCATGTAAGCGATGGCTAAATTGCGATATGCCTTTATCATCTTGGGATTAAGTTTTATGGCACGATCATACTGGTTGATCGCCTCTTTAAACCATTCTTTTTCAAAATAGATATTCCCCAGATTGACGCGGGCATAAACATAATTTGAATCCAACTCCAATGCCTTTCTAAATTCAGCCGTCGCCTTGTCTTTTAAATTCAATTTAACATAGACATTGCCCAAATCATTGTGAATGCCGGCGACTTCAGGCTCAAATCCTAACGCTTTTTGGTATGCATTCACAGCTTGTTCATACGATTCTTTCTTCTCATAAAGAAATGCTAAATTGACTAAAGCCCTCACCAAAGTCGAATCTATTTCCAGTGCTTTTCTATATGATTGAAAAGCTTCCTCATCCTTATTCATCTGATCATAGATATAGCCCAAATCACTGTAAACGATAGCCCTGTTGGGATCAAGGCTTATGGCCTGGTTAAATTCTTTTATGGCCTCGTCCCAGTATCCTTTTTCATAATAAACCCGTCCCAAGTGCCAGTGAGGTAGTGCGGAATTGGGGTCTGCCTTTATGCTCTCTTGGAAAATGGAGATGGCCGAATCATACCATCCCTTTTGGGTGTAAACTATGCCCAGCGTATTATAGGTAACTGACAGGTTGGGCTGGCCGACCTCAAAGAGATTGGAGTTGGCGATCAAGAGTAAGGGAATTAAAACAGAAAGTGAAACCAACAAGGGGCGAGTCTGTTTGTTTTTAATCTTTTCCACTAACCAATAGATTGAATACGAGGCAAAGATTATCAATAAGGGAATAACCGGGAGACGAAACCGAGAGGCTACAAAAAAGGAAATCACTGAGAGCATGTAACTGAAAATAAAGGCATACAACAGAAAATATTTCTTCCAATATTTAGCATTCAAAACGAGTCCCCAAATTGCCAAAGGACCAACAATTCCAAAGGGAAAACGCAACAGATGATCCCATAAAAGAAGTCTTGAAAGCGATGACCATCTTGAGTAAAAATAGAGATCCTTATTGTTTTCTATCTCATACGAATTCCAAAAAAAATAAAATTTTTTGCCCAAAAGCTGTAAATACTTTAAAGGATAGGTTTTGATGAAGTGAAAACCCTGTTTATACCAGAAATTTGAGATCTCGGAAGGCTTCAGCTTCTTCCCCAAATTCTTCTCGGCTAATTTTATTGAAGTCAGCCAGATATTATCTTTATAACCTTCATAGGGAAGCATCCCCGGGGCCGCAGCCGCGGTTTTGCCGTCTGATTCTACATTATTCCCGATAAAGAAGTTTATCCCTCCCTGAGAGGAGATCAAGACGAAATCCTTTCCCACCACCCAGTTTCTGACGGTTACAGGAGAAATAATCAAGATGGTTCCCAACAGGAAATAAAGGCCCGAAAAGATGATTTTGCTTTTATTTTCTTTCCATAATCTTATGCAGATCCACAGCAGGACAAAAGGAAGAAATATTAGAATATTGGGTCGGAGAATGGCGGATAAACCGAAAATAATACCCGCCAAAAGCCACCATTTTTTTTTGAGTTTGGTCCCGGCACTCAGCAAAAGCAAAAGCATCGATAAATCAAGGAACACTTCCAATACCGGAAGCTCGAACTCGGCATCAAAATGGATGAGAGGAGCATAAAAAGATGCTATGACCGAAGCAATAATGCCCACGGTCCGATTGAACAGCCTTTTAGCCAGCAAGAAGATGAACACACAACTCAACGAGCCTATGATAATTTGGATCAGCCTGGGAAGATAAAAGCTAACGCCAAAGAAAGTATATATTATTCCCAGAAAATAAGGATAAAGCGGAGCTCGGAAGAATACCTCCTTGCCGAGAAAGTCGCCTCTGGCAATCTCTTTAGCCCAGTTATAATGCCATAGAGGATCTCTTTGAGGCATGTCAAAGTCGGGGCTGGACGTAATCTGATTTAAATATATTAACCTGATGACAAAAGCCAAAAGAAATAGTCCGACAATTACAAAAGTCTCCTTTTGGAAGAACCGTGTTCCTGTTTTCTGTTCAAGCGTTTCTGTGTTTTGTGATATGTTCATAAAAGCACCCATTTTAGTGAGTTCTCCCACTTTTAGTGGGATTTGACAATAAAGCTTCTCGCCCAGTTATCGGAACTCGGTTCTAAGTCTTGGTAGGACGACTTGCTCAAACTAAAAGAGCAATTAACTGCGGTTCAAAGAAGCAGAAGATTTAGTCGAATTTTTTAGTTATCGAGTTTTTTTCTTAGCTTTTTTCTTAGAGGGTCCAGACCTCACTTTTTCAACTTTTTTAGCAGTGGTTCTCTTTTTAGCTTTAACCTTTAGTTTTTCCAGTTCAACTTTTACTAAAGTTGCCACCTCGGCGGGGCTTTCTGCAACTTTGATTTTAGCTTTTTCAAAGGCGGCGATTTTCTCTGCCGCAGTTCCGCTTCCTCCGGCAATTATGGCTCCCGCATGTCCCATCCTCTTTCCGGGAGGAGCGGTTCTGCCGGCCACAAATGCCACCACCGGCTTGGTCATTTTTTTTCTTATGAAATCTGCGGCTTCCTCTTCGTCGGTGCCACCTATTTCACCAATTAAGACCACGGCTTTGGTTTGGGGGTCTTTTTCAAAAAGATCCAGAACATCAAGAAAGCCTGTGCCCACGATCTGATCTCCACCGATGCCCAGACAGGTGGACTGACCAATACCATTGAGGGTCAAATGGTACACCACTTCGTAGGTCAAAGTTCCACTGCGGGAGACCACACCGACATTCCCTTTTTTATGAATTTGTCCGGGCATGATTCCCACTTTGGTGACGCCGGGAGTGATCAATCCGGGAGTGTTAGGTCCAAGCAATCTGGTCTTGGTGGTCTTCAGATAATTATATACTTGAAGCATATCCATAGCCGGTATACCTTCACTGACGCAAACCACCAAATCCAATCCCGCATCCGCGGCCTCATAGATGGCATCCACGGCGAACTTTGAAGGGACATAGATCACGGAGGTATTTGCCCTAGTTGTCTGGGCAGCTTCCCGGACTGAATTGAAGACCGGAACGCCTTCAACTTTTTCCCCACTTTTTCCGGGTGTCACCCCAGCTACAATTTTTGTTCCATAATCAAGCATCTGCCGAGTATGGAAAGCCCCATCCCTTCCGGTGATCCCTTGAACCACCACTTTAGTTTTATTATCAATCAGAATGCTCATGTTAAATCCTTTCCGAAATAATAAATTTTGGTAAAAGCTTCTTTTAACACCAATTGCAACACAAAAACATAAATCAAGATAGGGAGATTAACTTTCAAACATCTCGATCTTAGAAATTCCCGAAAGCTCGATGGCTTTACCTGCATTGGTTACGGTCAATTTCATTAGCATGGGAATTTACGATTGATCCCTTTCGCTTCCACTGGCGATGACCATCTCTATCTCCAGCAATACCGAATCAAGATCTGGCTCTTGACATCCAACTACATTCTCATCACAGCTTTGATGCTTATGATGCGGAAAACTCTTAATTTCTGGATGGTGGGGAGCATTATCATATCGGAAAATTAAAGAAGCATCTTCCTTTTGATATTGATAAGAATAATCGTCCTTGAACTTCTCTTTAGTCGGATCGACAAATTCTCTAAAATATAAGATGCTGTTATCAATCAATTTTATCTCCCCACGCACATATCCCAATCTATGGGATCTTTCTTCCAACACCAAGCTATAGGAGCCGATAAAGCCGCATTTTTCTACGGTCCTTCTAATTTTTTCGAAATAAGTTTGCACTGAATCAACCGGCAACGATGATTTCCTCCAATTTCTTTAAATCATCCTCCAGCTTGAGAAGCATTTTATATTCGCCGGCCCAATCTATAATATCTGCTCCATCCCCCATTTCCCCCTTCTGGTATTTGGCAAAAAAATCAGCAGTGGAAAGCTGGTATCTTTTTTCAAAATCCCTTAGTTTTTTTTGGCTGGTTTCGATGCTGGAGGAAATCACCTTTTTTTCCCGCTCTAATGCACTTTTTACAAGAGAGGAAACTTGCTCCTTATAATCAGATTTTATCACCAATTCGGTCATCTAAATCACCTCCCTTTTGGGGGGTTAAATTTGCGAATTAAACATCTTGATCTGAGAAGTTCCTGAAAGCTCGATGGCTCTTTTGACCACCTCTTCCATGGATGAAGTGGCGGTCAAGTTGATTTCTTCTAAAATCTTTCGAGCTTTATCCTCATTGGTTCCGGTCAACCTCACCACAATGGGGACTTTTGGCTTTAACTGTTTGATCGCGTATACTATTCCATTGGCTACGTCATCGCAACGGGTGATTCCGCCGAAGATGTTAAACAAGATGGCTTTCACGTTGGAGTCTCTCAAAATGATGTTCATGGCATTAACCACTTTTTCCGGATTGGAGCTCCCTCCAATATCTAAGAAATTGGCAGGCTCGGCTCCGAATCTTTTGACCAGATCCATAGTTGCCATTGCCAATCCCGCTCCATTCACGATGCATCCGATATTTCCATTCAATTTGACAAAAGAGAGTCCTTTATCTCTGGCTTCCACCTCAGCTTTTTCCTCCGCATCCAAATCCCTCATCGCCTCTATCTCCGGATGCCTTGCCAGCCCGCTATCATCAATGTTTATCTTAGCGTCCAACGCCCAGACCTCTCCTTCAGGCGTGGTGATGAATGGGTTTATTTCAGCCAAAGAGCAATCATTTTCACAAAAGGCTCGATAAAGCTTTAGGATCACGGGAGAGGTTTGATTGACAATTTTTGTATCGGAATATAGTTTATAAGCCAGATCTCGGGCTTGAAATAATTTTAGCCCTAAAAGTGGATCCACCTCTAATTTGTGAATCTTTTCTGGAGTCTCCTTCGCCACCTCCTCGATGTCAATGCCCCCCGCCGCCGAGACCATGATCACCGGCTTTTTGCTTTTTCTGTCAACAATCACTCCCATATAAGCTTCGCTGGCAATCCCCTTGCATTCGGTCACCAAGACCTTTTTAACCACTAACCCTTTGATCTCCATTCCCAAAATCTGGCTTGCTACGACGAAAGCCTCATCCGGGTTTTCAGCCTTCTTTATACCTCCCGCTTTACCCCTTCCCCCCACATGGACTTGGGCTTTAACCATCACTGGTTTACCAATCTCTGCCGTTATCTTTTTGGCTTCCTCCGGAGTAGAAGCAACCTCACCTTGAGGAAGAGGGATGCCATATTTGGCAAAAATCTGTTTGGCTTGATACTCATGAATCTTCATCTTTGCTCCTTTTAGTTTGCTGAGAAACCTGTTTTTACCTCTCTCCCTATCTCCCCGTCTCCACAAAGTGGAGAGGGGTTCACCCTGAAGGGATTCACCCTGAAGGGGACGGGAGGGGAGGTCATCTTCTATTTCTGATCGGTTGAAACAGCTGGAATATTCTTCAAAAAAATTTCTGCCTCCTTTAAAAGAACAGCTTTTTTGTTTAAATCCGGATCATCTAAAACCATCTCCAAAAGATGGTTCAATATTTGACCCACCAAAGGTGAGGGCTGTAGATTGAATTTGTTCATAATGTCGTTTCCGTTGACTTCTAAATCCTTCAATCCGAATGGTGGCTTTCTCTCCAATTCTAATCTTATCTTCTCCTCCAGTTCATCCACATCTTTTGTGTTTCCCCCTTTGCCCTGAGCGACCACGTCGGCTCTGCGTAAGTCTAAAAGGGAAAAGACAAGCTCCGTCCCCATCTTCCTGATCAATCTTCTTACACCTTTGTCGGTGACTCCGGTAGTGAACATATGCTTATCCACCAAAAGGGTAACCTTTTCGATGATCTCGTTGGAATAGCGTAGTCTTTCCAAAATCCTTTTAGTTACCCTAGCTCCCTTTTTGTCATGACCATAAAAGGTGGAACCATCCTGGGTCAACTCTCGGCATTCCGGTTTTGACACATCATGAAACAGAGCCGCCAGACGAATCACCAATTCCCGAGGTGCATAATCCACGGTTTGTATGGCATGCTCGAAAACATCATAAGCATGATACCCTCCGGGCTGGTCTACTCCTATGCCGGATTCTAACTCCGGAAGAATCTTTTGCAAAAGACCAGTCTTTTTCATCAATCTGAAACCGGTGCTGGGATATTTTGCTTTCAATAAAAGTTTATTTAATTCCTCTTGAATTCTTTCCGCCGAGACAGTGGAAATCAAGTCCACATTTTCACAAAGACTTTGATAGGTTTGCTCTTCTAACTCAAATTCAAACCTTGCCGCAAACTGCACCGCTCTCAACATGCGCAAGGGATCATCCCTAAAGGAATTGGGGTTGGTGATCCGGATCAATCTTTTCTTGATGTCTTTTTTGCCCTCCAATGGATCCACCAATTTTTTTGTGGAAAGATCTTCCGCCATTGCATTTATGGTGAAATCCCGGCGGGACAGATCGTCTTCTACTCTCAAATTGTGATCAAACTCGACTTTGAAATCCTTATGTCCCGGACCGGTGCTGTATTCTTTTCGAGGCAAGGCGATGTCAAAAACATTTTCGCTATCATATTTCTTTCTGCCGGAGGCAGATCCGCCTTCGGCGGAATGGGGCAAAAACTTTATCACTCCAAAGGATTTGCCCACCAGGTCGACCTTTCCAAATTTTGCCAAAAGAGAACAAAGATCGTCCATCGGTATTCCGGTCACCAGATAGTCTTTATCTTTGTCCGGAAGGATGGCAGAGATATATTTATCCCTTACCGCCCCTCCCACCTCGTAGATTTTTCCCCGCTCCAAAATTTTTTTTATCACATCCTCGTTTAATCCCGCTATCTTTTCCATCTTTTTTACAAAATGCAGAGATTGCGTTTTTAGAGGTTGGTTCGGGGTGCCCCCACCCCGAACCACAAATGTTGCGGGGTAAGGTACCCCGCAACAACAACTAACTACGAACTATTCTAGTTCCTGCATTCTTTTTCTTCACCGAATCGTAGGCTTTGGGTATGGAGGTGATGATTACCTCTTTTCCCCCAGATTCTAAAAACTGGATAGCCGCATCCATTTTTGGACCCATGCTTCCAGGGGGAAAGTGTCCTTCAGCTAAATATTTTTTGGCTTCCTCTAATGTAAGCCTATCTAAATCCTGCTGTAAAAGAGTGCCATAATTCAAAGCAACTTTTTCCACTTCGGTCAAGATCAGAAGTAACTCCGCACCAATATCACGAGCCAACACCGCGGAGGCACGATCTTTGTCTATGACCGCATCCACTCCTTCAAGCTTTCCATCATTTTCCACATAAACCGGGATTCCCCCACCCCCCGCAGCGATCACAATGACTCCATTTTGTACCAACGTTTTTATAGTTTTTTTTTCCACGATCTCCAACGGGATGGGGGAAGGTACCACTCTTCTCCACATCTTGCCCCGATCCTCTTTCACTACCCAGCCGTTCTCCTTAGCTAATCTTTTGGCTTCCTCTTTTGTGTAAAATTGTCCGATAAATTTGGTCGGTTTTTTTATTGATGGATCGTCTTGGTCCACGATCACTTGGGTCACCATAGTGACCACTTCTCTTTTTATTCTTTCTTTTTTGAGTCGATTTTCCAGCGATTGTTCGATCATATACCCCATTCCTCCCTCAGTATCCGCTACGCAAACTCCTAAAGGGAGGATGGGAGCCCTGCCCCGGGCAAGCTCCACCCTTAAGATGGCATTCCCCACCTGAGGTCCATTCCCGTGGGTTATGGCGAGATTATAGCCATCTTTTATCAAGTGGACTATTCCCTCCAAACTTTCTCTGGTATTAGCAAATTGTCGGGCAATGGTATCCTCTTCACCTTTTTTGGTGATGGCGTTCCCCCCCAAAGCCACCACGGCTGTCTTTTTTCTGCGCATAAACTATGGAAAGCGTTAGCAAAATATATCAACTTTAGAAAATCGCCCTACAACTTTTATTTTCTTTTCAAGAAACTTTCAATTGCTTCTTCTAAATCAGGCTTGCCTATCTCCTGCAATTCATATCGCACCCGGACCGAAGGTTTATTGATCTTTAAAATCTTGGTCAAATCCACCGGGGTGGCGATTACCACCGAATCGCAAGGGGTTAAATTTATGGTCCTCTCCAAATCCTTTATCTGCTTCTTGTCATATCCTATTGCCGGAAGAAGCGCCCCTATTTCAGGATAGGACTCAAAGGTCTTTTTGATCTCACCCTTCACCCAGGGTCTGGGATCGATTATGTCCTTTGCTCCAAATTTCTGTGCGGCAATTACTCCCGCCCCGTAAGTCATCCCCCCATGAGTCAAAGTCGGTCCATCTTCTACCACTAAAACGTTTCTCCCTCGAATGAGTTCGGGCTTGTCGATATATATAGGAGAGGCGGCGTCTATTAAAACCGCTTTGGGATTTGTCCTTTTTACGTTGCATCTGACTTGTTCTATGTCCTCATAGTCTGCGGTATCGATTTTGTTTATCAGCACCACATCTGCTAACAACAGATTTGTTTCACCCGGAAAATAAGAAAGTTCATCTCCAGGCCTATGTGGGTCTACCACGGTAATAAGTAAATCTGGCACAAAGAAGGGAATATCGTTGTTCCCTCCATCCCAGACTATAATTTCGGCCTCCTTTTCTGCCTCTTTCAAAATCACTTCATAATCGACCCCGGCATAAACCACCGTCCCTTGCACTATATGAGGCTCGTATTCTTCCCTCTCCTCTATGGTGCAATGGTGTTTGTCCAAATCTGAGATTGAGGCAAAACGTTGACAGATTTGTCTGGTCAAATCACCATAGGGCATGGGGTGTCTGATCACCACCGGATTTATCTTCTTTTGTTTTAACAATTGACAAACCTTACGGGTGGTTTGGCTTTTACCGCTTCCGGTTCTGGCGGCGCAGACCGCAATCACCGGACGCTTGGATTTAAGCATGGTGCTGTTTTTTCCAAGTAACCTGAAATCTGCGCCCCAGGCGGTTACCCGGGCACCCCTTTCCATTACGTATTGATTTGATACATCGCTATAAGAGAAGACTACCTCATCGATTTTGAATTTCTCTATCAGCTTTTCCAAAGCATCCTCAGATACAATAGGAATGCCCTTGGGGTAAAGTTTACCTGCCAAACCAGCGGGATATTTTCGGTTCTCGATATTCGGGATCTGCGTGGCAGTAAAAGCTATCACTTCATATTGAGGATTATCCCGGAACACAAGGTTGAAATTATGAAAATCCCTTCCCGCCGCACCCATTATCAAAACTCTTTTCTTCTGCATAAACCTTCCTTACTTAAGATTAGCATGAACGCATTTATTCCTGTTACGAAGCTATTCCCCTCTTTTTCCCTCTCCCCTGGAGGAGAGGATAAAGTTGAAAATCCCGCCCGAAGGCGGGGGTGAGGGGGAAATCAATGCAAAGCATCATAACGACATCCTGATGATCTCATAACTTCCTCTTTAAACGTTGGCGGGCGCCCATCCTTTTAATATTAGCCTAAGTCAAGTAGGGCGCCCACCTTCATCTAAATAAAACGAAAATTTGCTTTCAAAAGTTAAGGTATTACCTCATCAATTTGCGCCTTCTGGAGTTTTCCGCTGAAATCGACGTAAATCGCTTTCCATTCAGAGAAGACATCCAGAGCCGCAGTTCCAGCCTCCCGGTGTCCGTTTCCGGTCTGATTGGTTCCGCCAAAAGGAAGATGAACTTCTGCTCCTATAGTGGAGGCGTTAACATAGAATATTCCCGTATAAGCGTCTCTCATAGCCTGGAAGGCTCTGTTTACGTCCTGAGTATAGACCGAAGCTGAGAGCCCATAGATGGTTCCATTGTTGATCTCTATAGCTTGCTCCAAGCTATCGCAGGGGATGATGGAAACCACCGGACCAAAAATCTCCTCTTGGGCAATTCTCATTTTAGGATCTACGTCCCCAAAGATAGTAGGCTCATGAAAATATCCATATTTATAATCTCCGGAGGTGAGCCGGTTGCCACCACAGAGAAGCTTTGCCTCTTTTTTGCCGATCTCCACATACCCCATCACCGTATTTAGCTGATCTTCACTAATAGAGGGTCCCATCTCCACGTTTGGATCCAAGCCATTCCCCACCTTCAAAGTCTTTGCTCTGGACACAAATTTATCGATGAACTCTTTAATGATTTTCTTATGTGCTATCACCCTGGAGGCGGCTGTGCATCTTTGTCCGGTGGTGCCGAAACCTCCCCAGATCGCTCCTTCAACCGCCAAATCTATTTTGGCGTCATCCATCACCATGATAGCATTCTTTCCCCCCATCTCCAGGTGGACGTGCCTGAACGCAGGAGCACAGATCTCAGAGACCGTCCTTCCCACCTCGGTTGAACCAGTAAATGAAACCACCTTGACATAATCCGACTTCATCAAAGGAATGCCCACCGCGCTTCCTGATCCCGTGACCAGATTAATCACTCCTTTGGGTATACCTGCCTCCTCACAAGCTTTCACCAAATTGTAAGCCGAGAGCGGAGTGTAGGATGCTGGCTTGAAAACCACTGTATTTCCGCAGACCAAAGCGGGCATAAGCTTCCAGGAGGGGATAGCCATTGGAAAATTCCAGGGGGTTATCATGGCGCACACACCCAAGGGCATTCTCACCGACATCATGAATTTATTGGGAAGCTCCGAGGGGGTGGTCTGCCCGAATTGTCTTCTTCCTTCTCCGGCCATGTAGTAGCTCATGTCGATGCCTTCTTGAACGTCACCTCTGGTCTCCTTCAAGACCTTCCCCATCTCCTGAGTCATCTGGCGAGCAAAATCTTCTTTTCTTTTGACCAATATTTCAGCCACCTTGAAGAGCATCTCGCCTCTTTTGGGAGCAGGAACTAATCTCCACTTCTTATATGCATCCTTTGCCGCGTTTATTGCCTTTTTGACGTCCTCCTCATTGGAAGCTTGAAATAGTCCCAAAAGCTCTCTGGTGTCAGCCGGATTTCGATTCTCAAAGGTCTTCCTGGTAACCGAATCGACCCATTCGCCATTTATGAAGTTCTTATAAACCTTGGCGTCTGCCATATTACCTCCTTAACATTTTTTAAGTTTGTTTTTTTGAATTCCACGTCATTTTTTTGACAATTCAAATAATGATCATCCCTTCTAATTAAGAATCCCTATCTTAGGCAAGGAAAAGGGATTTTTGAGAAATTAAATATACATCCCAGCTCATCAACTGTCAACTCTTTTCCACAATTTTCTTTGAATTTAATCCATAAAATCGCCAACTTTCTTTCTTGGTTAAAATTTGTATCTAACTACAAACCAACAACTTAGCTTTTCAAATCTCTTAAACTTAGTGCGTTTTTTAACAAACTCAGAAAGAATCTTTAATGAGACAACATATATCCAGGCGCACGTAGGCGGGGTTCATCCTGAAGAGATTCACCCTGAAGGGCTCCCAGCCCCGCACAACTAAAAAGGTCTTGACAAAGGTAAAAGAAAAAATATATACAAGATAATGGTTCATGAAAAGAAGGTTAGATCAGAAATTACTTAACGTATCAGAACCCGGTTCAAACACTTTTTTTCGAACAAGATCTTTTATGAAAAGAAGATTAGACCGAAAATTCTATAATCGTCCAACACTGAAAGTCGCCAAAGAGCTTTTAGGAAAATATCTAGTAGTTAAACGAGACGGGAATTATCTTTCTGGAAAGATCGTAGAAACCGAAGCATACATCGGTCCGGATGACCCTGCCAGCCATGCCTACCGAGGACTCACTCCTCGAAATCAAGTCATGTTCGGCGATCCCGGATATGCTTATGTCTATCTCACTTACGGGATGCACCATTGCCTGAATTTTGTCACCGAAAAGAAAGGGTTTCCGGCTGCAGTATTGATCAGAGCTTTAGAGCCTGCGGATGGAATAGAAATAATGAAAAGAAGAAGGCAAACAGAGAATTTAGAAAACTTGACTAATGGTCCCGCAAAGCTGTGCCAAGCATTGGGAATTGATAGAACTTTGAATAAAGCAGATTTGTGTTCGGATATAATTTATGTTGAAGATCGCGGGAATACGCCAACGGAAATTGTTGCGACTTCACGAATAGGAATAAAAGAAGGAAGAGACAAAAAATGGAGATTTTATATAGAAAACAATGAATTCGTTTCCAAATGAATTCAGTGGTTCCTTATTACCTCCCATTTTTCTCGTTGACTTTCTCATCTTAATTCTTTACTTTTAAAAACAATGGCGTATGGGTTTCAAGGGATCATCCTAAAGAAAAGGTGAAAAAGCTTTGGATACGATTCTTCAATTTTTGCTGTTGTTTCGGGGTGCCCTTCAGGGTGAATCCTTCAGGATGAACCCTCACCCCGAAACATGACGGTTAGGGGTAAGGATACCCCTAACCAACAAGCAAAACAAAAGCGTATATGCTTTACAGAAAGGTGAATAAATATTGGATCGTGTTCTTCAATTTTTAATTATAGCTCCGCCCATACTTTTTGCTTTGACCGTGCATGAATATGCGCATGGGCGAGTGGCTTTAAGGTTTGGTGATCCCACCGCAAAGAACGCCGGAAGATTGACCTTGAATCCCTTGTCCCATCTCGATCCTATTGGAACCATCATGCTTTTTCTTATTCATCTGGGATGGGCAAAGCCGGTGCCAATTAATCCCTATTATTTTCGCGATCCCAAAAGGGACATAGTGTGGGTCTCCTTAGCAGGTCCAGGTGCAAACATATTGACCGCTTTCGGGTGCGGCTTGGTTATTCGGTTTTTGAGTATCTTCCCCATGAACCCTGATTTACACTCATCTGTGTTTGGGATTATCATCCAGATGATAGTTTACGGGCTGATCATAAATTTGGTCTTGGCTTTTTTTAACCTGATCCCCATCCCTCCGTTGGACGGATCGAAAATCTTGATGGGAATTTTACCCCCCCAATATGAGGATACTTTTATGCAGTTAGAAAGATTCGGTCCATTTTTGCTCATCGGGATCATCTTCCTTGGTCAAGCCTTACATATTCCTATACTATGGGGAATCTTATCTCCCTTTGTAAGTTTTTTCAGCTATCTTTTCGCAGGCGCAGATTTCACTCGGTTTTTGTAAAGACGGTCAACGGATGAAGTGGATTCATCCTGAACGGATTCACCGTGAACGGATTAAGCGGATGTAAGATGTAGGTCGGGTTTCCATAAGATGCCCGACAAATCTATTGTCCCCTCTCCCCTTTGGGGAGAGGGCAAGGGTGAGGGGGAAGCTCTTGCATTAACATGTTCAAAATCATTTTTCCATCAGTAATCTTAACCGCCTTTTTGATTTTCAATTGTGCCCCGAAGCCGAAAGTTTTGCCGGAGGAGAGGACCCCGCAAAATGTTTTAAAATGTGCGGTAAGAAATCAGGTAAAATTTGAAACTTTTGCCTGTCTCGTGAATTTGAAACTCAAAGGGGAAAAGGCGAAACTCTCCAGCACCATTGAATTCTTCTATAAATCGCCTGAACTCTTTTCATTTTATCCGCAATCATTTTGGGGAGGAGATATTTTCAGGGCAAAAGGCGAAGATGACAGCTTGACGCTTTATTTTCCAAATGAAAACGAGTTTTATGAAGGCGACTTTTCCGAATTCGAAAAAAGTGAACTGTGGAGCCTGAAAATAGATCTGAAAACCCTTTTGAAATTAATCACCGGGGAAAAGAGTTTGAGCGAAAAAGACGTGCTTTATATGGGACAAGATAAGAATAATTTCATATATAAATTTGAAGATGAGCGTTGGATCAAACAATACTGGATTGATTTTAAGAAATGTTATCTCACCAGAAGCCTATGGACTGATAAGAAAAAAGGAGAGGTTTACCAAATAGAAAACAAAAATTTCGTAACCTTTCAAGATGTGCAATTACCGAAAATTATAGAAATAAAATCAGGCGCCCAAGAATCCGCCAAGATAAAATTCATTGAACGCAAATTCAATCTCCCCATCCCGGAAAAGAAATTCCAAATTAAAATTCCTTCCAATGCCAAAAGGATTTCTTTTGAACCCAAGCAGAAGTAGTCTTTTAGAAGAAAATCGGACATGTAGTTGCCCAATAAATCGAGCAACTAGACCTTGAAATCTTCTTTTTGGTTTTCGGGAAAGGACTTACGTGGTCTATTATGACTTCAAAATTGGTTGACTTTTGTGCACCATTATGTTAATATAATGCTCAATTAGTCAGGTGAGAAATTGTATGGTTTTTAAACAAATAGAACAGATCGGAAAAAGATTTTTGGTTTTCATTTTGGGCTTATTTCTAAAACAGGAAAAGCTTAAACCTGAAGAGGTGGATCTTTCCAGCATCAAAAAAACTCTAGTCATCAGGCAGGATGATAGAATTGGGAATTTGATCCTGACCACCCCACTTCTTTCTGCGCTAAGAATGTTTTTTCCTAAGGCACATATATCTTATCTTGCCAGCAAAACTTTTCACACACTTTTTTTCAATTCAAGTTTGGTGGATCAGATCTTTGTGGCAAAAAAAAGACAATACATTTTTCATCCACTTTCTCTGGTATTTTTTATCAGAAAAATAAGGAAACAAAGGTTTGATTTAGCGTTTGACGCAAGCGATGAAAATAATTTCTCCCTTAACAATTCTTTTTTGGCTTATCTTTCTGGAGCAAAATACAGGATAGGTTACAAAAAGCCAAACAGTGGCCTGTTTTTGAATTTGGAGGTTTCCTCGTCCCATCCCCAAAGGCATGCGGTGGAAATGCATCTTGATCTATTGCGGTTTTTAGTAAACGACTTCAACGCAGACGATTTGAAAATTGAAGTGGATCCTGAAAATAGACTCTCTATTGGTAGATATCTTGAAGAAAAAGGTATAGTGCCTGATGATCTTGTGATTGGTATAAATCTTGGGGGGACAGGAAAGAAAAGATGGGATTTGGGAAACTTTACCCGATTGGCAGATTGGCTAATAGACGATTTCAATGCCAAAGTGATTTTTATTTGGGGACCTGAGGAAAAGAAGATGGTTAAAGGAATGACTCTGAAAAATGAGAATAAGCAAATCTTAGCAGACTTATTTCCGCTTCCGGTCTTAGCCGCTCTGATCGAAAGGTGCAACTTATTTATCTCCGGGGACACCGGAGCCATGCATCTTTCAGCGGCAGTTGGAACACCAACTTTGGCTTTGTTCTTAGATTCCGATCACATTAAATTCGGACCTCGAGGAAAAACCCACAAAATCATTTGTTCATCAAACGGCAAAGTCTCAGTTGAAACAGTGAAAAAAGAGATCAAAGATATGATGGAATCAAGAGTCTCGGTTAAAGAAAAAGCTTAGGAAAGTAATAGAAATGTATTTATTTTTGTTACTACGAAGATGTTCCTCTCCCCTTGGGGGAGAGGATAAAGGTGAGGGGGGAATTAAATAGAATGTAACAGGCTTTCGTGCGTTTGTGTTGGTTTCATTAATAATTATATTTCGTTGAACCTCAAAGGAATAGCTTAAATAATATGAAGCTTTACTTTAGATTACTTTCTTTTTTAAAGCCCCACTGGAAATATCTGGGTGTGGCTATGATTTTCATGGCTCTCTTCGCCGGCATGAGCGGTTTTTCCATCACTATGGTAGTTCCCTTAACTAAAATCATTTTTTCTGGACAAGAGGCGATTACCCAAGGTTTTCCCCACCCTCAAGAAATTTCTCCAGGAGGGGAGAAGAGTTTGGTGGTGCTTCTGCCCAAAATTTTGAAAGAGAAATTCAATCAGCTAATTATCGGGAAGACCAGAGTGGAGACCTTAGGACGTTTTTGCATTTTCGTCTTTTTGATTTTTCTGATTAAGAATTTGTTCTGGTATGCACAGAGTTTCTTGATCGTAAGGGTAGAACAAGGCGTAATTATGGATTTGAGAAACAAACTTTATAGCCATTTTCATCTTTTACCTTTAGAATATTTTCATGGACAGAAAACCGGGGTTTTGATCTCCCGGATCACCAATGACATCACCTTGGTTAAGGGGGCGGTGGCGAATGGCTTTGCCGAGGTTTTACGCCAGGGATTTCTTTTATTAGTATATCTATTTTTGGTCTTCTGGGCCAGCTGGAAGCTGGCATTGATCGCCTTTCTTCTTTTTCCGCCGGCCATAATTATGATTGGTAAGTTTGGACAAAAGGTAAGAAGATCCAGCGCTCTCACGCAGGAAAAGATGGGAAATATGACCTCGGTATTGCAGGAGACCATCTCCGGAATCAGGGTGGTTAAAGCATTTGTCATGGAGAAATTTGAAATCAAAAAATTTACTGATGCCAGCAGAGACTATTTCAAAACCATGGTCAAGCTCACCCGCATAGGTTCCTTGGGTCCGCCTTTGACTGAGATTTTGGGAACCTTTGCGGCGGTTTTGCTTTTGTGGTTTGCAGGTAAAGATATTGTGGCAGGGAATTTGGACCCGGGCAGATTTTTCCTTTTTCTTGTTGCCATGCTTTCCCTGATGCAGCCGGTGAGGAGCTTAAGCCAGCTGAACATCGATATTCAACAGGGGCTGGCCGCCGCCAAAAGGATTTTTGAAGTTTTGGATACCGAGCCTAAGATTAAAGATAGTCCTGAAGCCATAAGAATAAATTCACTAAAAGACAAAGTAACTTTCCAAAATATTTCATTCAGCTATGATAGCGATAAGGAAATTTTATCCAACATAAGCTTTGAGGTCAAAGCAGGTGAGATTGTAGCTCTGGTAGGTCCATCTGGGGCAGGGAAGTCAACGTTGATGGATTTGCTTCCCCGCTTCTATGATCTAACCTCTGGGGAAATAAGAATTGATGGGATTGGTATCAAAAAGATTGATTTAAGATCATTAAGAAATTTAATGGGAATCGTGACCCAGGAAACCATTCTGTTCAACGACACCGTCTGGAACAACATTGCCTATGGTCACGACCACGCCTCCAAAGAGGAGGTTGAAAGCGCGGCTAAGGCAGCGAATGCGCATGAGTTCATAATGTCTATGCCCCAAAAATATCGAACTATAATTGGAGACAGAGGAGTCAAAATCTCAGGAGGAGAAAGGCAGAGATTGGCAATTGCTCGTGCCCTTTTCAAGAATCCGCCTATTTTGATCTTTGACGAAGCTACCTCTTCTCTGGACACCGAATCCGAAGCCTTGGTTCAAGAAGCGATCGACCGTTTGATGAAAGGACGCACGGTCTTCGTTATTGCTCATAGATTGTCCACCATTCAGAATGCGGATAAAATAGTGGTGTTAGACGACGGCAAAATCATCCAGATGGGCAATCATAAAAGCTTAATTCAACAGGAGGGATTATACAAAAGACTCTATGAAATGCAGTTTAAGATTTGAGATACAGTGGGCATTCCCAAAAAGCGGGGAGGCTGGTAGCCGCAGGCTTCAGCCTGCGTGGGTGGGGTGAAGAAGATTGGGTAAACCCCACGGTGATAAGCTCGACGAAACAAAAGAAAAGACTGTAGGTCAAACATGGCGAAGCCTGCTTGACAAAACAAAAGATAAAATAAGGGGATCATTATGTTGGCAACCATTCTTATTATTTTGGTTATTCTAATTTTTATACTGAGCGTAATAAAAATCATTCTTGATTTCAAAAGAAAGAAACCAACAGGTTTCATAATCAAAGAAGGCATCTTCCTTTTGCTTTTAGTAATTGTGCTGTTGGTGATCGATATCAAATTTGTCAAAAAAGCCGGTATCCCTGAAACGAAAGAAGTGGAAGAACAGGCACCTAAGGTTGAAGAGAAACCCAAGTTAGAATCCAATCCCCAAAAAAGGCTTTTGGCTCAGCTTCAGGATTACATCGGCGGTTTGGACAAGACCGATAAACCACAATTAAGTCTATTCTTTAGGGAGGGAATGGAATACAGAATCAAAGAGGACTATTCAAACGCACTGGAGAGTTTCAGACAGGGATTGGAGCTGAAACTAAAAGATAGCGAAAAGATCGCACTTTATATATTGATGGGAAACTCCGAATCATATCTTTCGGACTTCGGAGCTGCCATAAATAGTTATAATCAAGCCGTGGGTTTATCTGAGAGTTCGGAAAATGATAGCGCATTGGTGGTAAGTCTGACTAACTTGGCTTTGATTTTTCAAATTCGAGAAAATTGGGATAATGCACAAGAGACGTATTTTGAGTTATTGAAGGTTTTCAAAAAAACAAAAGATGCTCGGGGTGAACGGAATACTTATGCCAACCTCAGCCTGATTTATCAGATGAAGGGAGATTTGGACAGCGCCTCAGTCTATCAGCAAAAATCTATGGGGAGCGTTGAAACTGGAGGGGACTTATTTGCTAAGGCGGCTCAGCTGAATAATCTGGCATTAATTTACAGGTCTAAAGGAGATTTGGACAGCGCTTTAGCTCTTCACCAGGAGGCTTTAAGAATCTTCCGGCAAATTGGGGATAGAAGGGATGAAGCCAGCGTGTTGGGTAATATCGGTCTGATTTACCAAGACAAAAAAGACATAGAGAAAGCATTGGAATATCACCACAGAGCTTTGGAGATTGACAGCACCATTGGCTATCTTTTTGAACAAGCAGGCGACCTCACAAATATCGGGGCAGTTTATGAAGAAATGAAGGATTATTCTAAAGCTTTGGAATTTTATCAAAGGGGCTTTTCCCTCTTTGAGAAAATAGGGTCAGAAAAGGAAAGCGATTTTGTGAAAAGCAACATCCAGCGAGTCGAAGAGAAGATGAAAAAATAGAGCTGACGCTGTGAGCCGATTATAATAGGAACGTAGTTATTTCTGATATGATGTTGCCCCTCTCCCCCAGGGGGAGAGGGAAGGGTGAGGGGGAAATCAAGTAGAATGTAAAAAGATTTTGGACGTTTGTATTAAGATCAATTTGGAATCTTGAATTCAGTATGCAATGAACCCTCCTAAAAAGATATTGGTAATTCAGCTCAGACGAATCGGGGATGTTTTGATGTGCACTCCCGCCTTGAGGGCTTTGAGATCTCGGTATAAAGATAGCCACATCGCTTTCTTAACCGAGAAAGAATCTTCCGATCTTTTGTCTTTAAATCCTTATCTGAATGAGGTGCTGGTCTTAGATAAAAAGAGATACAAAAACCCCTTTTATTCGATAAACAAGATCTGGAGGGTGCGAAAAAGCTCGTTTGATCTAGTGATTGATTTCTTCGGAAACCCACGCAGTGCTTATTTTTCCTTCTTCTCGGGGGCGAAATGTAGAATGGGCTATGATTATGCTCTCCGCAGATGTTTTTACAATATGACGATTAAGGACGACAAGAGCCATAAATATGCGGCTCAAAGTCGGCTGGATGCTTTGAAAATTTTGGGAATTGAAAATTGTGAGGTGGAGTTGGATTTTTTCATCCCAGATGAAGCCAGACTTTTTGCTAAAAAGTTTTTTGAAGAAAATAAAATTGAGCCCAAAAATCTTTTAATATCCATCTCTCCCACCAGCCGCAGGCATTTCAATCGTTGGGCGATAGAAAGATATGCCCGGTTAGCAGATTGGTTGATTTCTCAATTTGATGCTAAGATAATTCTGTTCTGGGGTCCCGGTGAAAAGGGGGTAGTGGAAAAAGTTAAAGGTCTTATGAAAAAAAACCCCATCATCTCCGGAGAGACTAAAAATCTTTTTGAACTTGGAGCGATCTTAGAAAGGTGTCACATTCATATCGGGAATGACAATGGCACCAAACATATAGCGGTGGCTTTGGGTAAGCCAACCATTACCATTTATGGTCCTCATAGTCCCATTAGTTGGACTTACCCGGATTTTTCCCGACATAAATTTTTGAAAGAAGAAGTTGATTGTCCCGACTGCGACAAAATCAAACATAAGTGCACTAAACTCTCTTGCTTGGATCTAATTACAGTTGAAGACGTTCAAAAAACTTTTGTGGAGCTATTAAGTGAACTCAAGGAAAAGATGAAATTTGAGAAACTTAAACATATTACAGTTGATCAACGTTAGATGGTATAATGCCTGTGCTTATTACGCCATAACCTTGTCGTATGCCTTAAAGAAAAGAGGGCATAAGGTCATAGTGGCGGCAGACCCTAAAAGTCCCCCTATTTTGGAGGCTCAAAAACTTGGTCTGGATGTATATGAGGATCTTTACTTAAGCTATACCAGCCCTGGGAGGGTCGTCTATAATATTAAAAGGATTGCGGATTTAGTTAAGAAGGAGAATATTGACATAATAAACGCCCATAGGGCAGAGGGACATTTAGAAACAGCACTCTCTAAATATATTTTAAAAAAGAAAATTCCTTTGATTAGAACCAGAGGGGACACCAGACCCCCTAAAGACAATATCCTCAATAGATATTTGAATGATAACTTAACGGACAAAATCATCATAACTGCTGAGACCCTGAGGGGAAGCTATTTACAAAACTTGAAAATCAAGCCAGAGAAGGTATCTAAGATAAACGTGGGGATCGACGAAATGTTTTTTTCTCCTAGGACAAAAGACCCAGGCTGGAAGAATAGATTGCACATAGGTGAGAACGATCTGGTGGTAGGAATGGTGGGTCGGCTCTCCCCGGTCAAAGGACATAAATATTTTATTCAAGCCGCAGAGTTTGTGGTAAAAAAAACTCCGCGGGCAAAATTTATCATTGCGGGTGAGGATGCTCAGATAAAGGCATCAGAGCTTAAAGAGATGGTTAAAAGATTAAATATTGAAAACAATTTTCGTTTTGTAGGAAAGGTCTTGGACATAAGAGAAATCATCTCCCTCTTTGATGTCGGAGTGGTAGCCTCCGTCGGCTCAGAAACCATCTGCCGAGTGCTGTTGGAATATATGGCAATGGGCAAGCCCGTGGTGGGGACTTCGGTGAATGCCATTCCAGAAGTGATTCAACACAAAGTAAATGGTTTTGTAGTCCCACCCGGGGATGGAGAAGCTTTAGGGGAAGCCCTCATTCAACTCTTAGAAGATAAAGAAAAAAGGATAAGCTTCGGTAAGGCCGGAAGATCTTCGGTGGAAAAGAGTTTCAGCCTGGAGCAATTTGCTAAGAAGACCGAAGAGGTCTATTTTGAACTTTTGGAATGACCGAATTTTAAGTTAAAAAGGATAAACAGGGTTTTGCTTTTCGGGGATGTTATCATCCCCGAGTTTTTCACCGAGGATGACGAAAACCCGTCTGGGATAACCTCCACAGAGAGTATTAAGAAATCACATGGAGTGAAAAATCAGACAATGTCTAAAATATCCGCGATAATCATAACCTACAATGAAGAGAAGAACATAAAAAGATGTCTTTCGAACATAGATTGGGTGGATGAGATAGTGGTGGCCGATTCAGGAAGCACAGATGATACCAAAAAAATCGCCTCCGAATTTACCCCAAGGATTTTTGATATTAAATGGGAAGGGTTTGGCAAAGCCAAAAACTTTGCGAAAGACAAAGCTTCCTACCCCTGGATAATTTCTGTGGATGCCGATGAGGTGGTTACCGAAGATTTAAGAAAGAAAATTCAAACGATAACAGAATCTGAAGATTCACTTGATGGGTATTACATTCCGCGGAAATCAAATTTCCTGGGCAAATGGATTAAAGGCGGATGGCATCCGGATTATGTGCTGAGGCTGTTTAAAAAAGACAAAGCAAAATTCAGCGATTCTAAGGTGCACGAAAAGGTAGAACTAAATGGAAAAATAGGATATCTGAAAAATCCTCTTTTGCATTATACGGATCCGAATTTCGACCATTACTTAGAGAAGTTGAATAGGTATACTTCATTGGGTGCGGAACAGCTTTTCAAAGAGGGGAAAAAAGCCAAAGTTTTGGACCTTATTTTCCGACCTTCTGCAACTTTTTTTAAGATGTATCTTATGAAAAGAGGTTTTCTGGATGGAGGTTATGGTTTTATTTTGGCGGTCTCCTCCGCCTTTCAAGTGTTCTCTAAATATGTCAAACTTTGGCACCTTCATTCAGTGAAGAGTGGTCAGTGATCAGTTTCTTGCTGACAGGGTGACCGAGAATCCGCTGTTTGTCATTCTGACTCCGCCAAAGGCGGGGGAAGAATCTCGGTTTTATGCGATTTTGGAGGCGAGATTCTTCGGCTAACGCCTTAGAATGACAATTCTCGGGCGCCCCGTTGTGAGAAAAACCGTTGCGGGAGGAGGAGTCAAGATCGTATATCTTATGTAAATAAGAGACTTCCCTATAAAGAACAAATATGAAAAAGATAAATCTAACCGGAAAAGAAAAATTTTTGGTGGTGCGAACAGACCGAATGGGAGATGTAATTCTCTCTACCCCAGCTTGGAGGCGATAAAATCCTTTTTCCCCAAATCCTGTGTGACCATGATGGTTTCTCCATAGACAAAGGAGGTGCTTAATAATAATCCCCATCTTGACGATGTGATACTTGACGACTATAAAGATATTCACAAGGGGATCAAGGGTTTTTTCCGATTAATGAAAAAAATAAGAAACGAAAAATTTGACGTATCTGTTTTACTTCATCCCACCTTCAGGTTAGCGATTTTGCTTTTCCTTTCAGGGACAAGATATAGAATCGGCACCGGCTATAGATGCTATCAAATCTTTTTTAATCGGAAGATATATCAACATAGGAAGACCATCTTAAAACATGAGTCCGAGTATAATTTAGATATGTTGAGACCTTTGGGCATAAAACCCCCAAGGATTTCGCCCAAGGTTTATTTATCCGAGGCTGAGGAAAATTTTGCAGATCAGATTTTTGAAAATTTTGAAATAAGAAAGTCCGAATTTGGATCCATAGAAGAAGACCTCCTATTGGCGATTCATCCCGGCAGTGGCAATTCCTTCTTGAATCTGCCGATAAAAAGATTTGCCAAGCCGCAGACAGCCTTATCGAAAATATGAAAGCTAAAGAGATCATCACCGGGACAAAACAGGAAAAAGGATTAGCCAACTTGATGGAAAGTTACATGAAAAACAAACCCGTCAATTTAGTGGGAAGGACAACTTTGAGACAGACAGCCTCCTTATTGAAGAAATGTGCCGTTTTGATTTCAAACAGCACCGGACCAATGCATTTGGCAGCGGCTTTGGGCATGCCTACGGTAGCTCTCTTCTGTCTCATTTTTGTAGCTGGACCAATAAGGTGGGATCACTATGGTGAAGGCCATGAGGTTATTTTGCCGCCTGTTCCCATCTGTTTTAGGTGTAAACCTAAAAGCTGACCGTATTATAATTGTATGGAGAAGATCAAAGCCGAACAGATTGTTTCAAAGGTCAAGGCGATTTTGAAAGAGAAAATTAGGGAGAGACAAAGGCAAGGAGCTCGAAGCTCGTCTGACGGTGTCGAGACTGGTATCGATGCCTGAAGCTCGTCGCACGAAGCTCGGAATCTTCGAGATTTGGGCTTTTTCGAATATCGAATTCCGAACATCGAGCCTCGACTTGTGGTGAGCGAAGTCGAACCATACGAGCATCGCCAACGATAACCGCACATCGAGATTGTCCCGGAGGTCGAATAGATGAATTTAGCAGAATTCATAATCGGTGTGGAATCATTTAATGCGAACGTTGATATTCCCTTGATCAGGAGGGCGTATGAATTTTCTGCAAAGGCGCATGCGGGGCAATACCGGGAGTCGAAAGAGCCTTATTTGGAGCATTGTTTGCAGGTGGCCTTCATTCTGGCAGAACAGCACTTGGATTCTGCTACCATTACGGCTGGTCTGCTCCACGATGTGGTGGAGGATACAAATGTGACCCTCGAACAGGTAAGGGTGGAATTCGGAGACGAGATTGCGGAATTGGTGGATGGGGTCACCCAAATCGGGGAGCTTAAGTTCAACAGTATTGAAGAGGAACAGGTGGAATACTTCCGAAAGATGCTTCTGTCCATGGCTAAGGATATTCGGGTGATCATCATCAAGTTGGCAGATCGACTGCATAACATGAGAACATTGGATTCTTTGGATAAACAAAAGCAAAAAAGAATTGCTCAGGAAACTCGCGATGTATACGCTCCTCTGGCTCATCGCTTCGGCATGGCAAAGATAAAATGGGAACTGGAGGACTTGTCCTTAAAATATCTGGATTCAGAATCTTACGATGAGTTAGTTCGAAAGGTTAATGAAAGAAGGGAGGATCGAGAAGCTTATATTCAGGAAATCACTGAACCACTGAAAAAAGAGCTAAAGAAGGCAGGAATAGAAGCAGAGATAACCGGAAGACCCAAGCATTTCGATTCCATTTACCGCAAAATGCAGAAAAGGCAAAAGCCCTTCGAGGAGATTTATGATCTCTTTGCCATCCGTATTACAGTAGACACCGTGGCAGAATGTTATCATGCTTTAGGCATCGTTCATGCTCTGTGGATGCCGGTGGCGGATCGAATTCACGACTATATCCGTCTGCCTAAATCCAACATGTATCAATCGCTTCACACCACCGTGATTGGACCAAGAGGAAAAATGGTGGAGATACAGATCAGAACTCATCAGATGCACCGCACCGCTGAATATGGTATCGCGGCCCATTGGCTTTATAAAGAAGGACGAAAAAAGCTGGATGAATCTGACAAACAGATGGTGTGGTTGAGGGAGGTTTTGGAATGGCAGAAGGATTTGACTAATCCTTCGGAATTCTTGGAGTATCTTAAGATCGATCTCTTTCATGACGACATTTTTGTCTTTACCCCCAAAGGAGAGCTGAGACAGCTCCCCAAAGGATCCACCCCTTTGGACTTTGCCTACGCCGTACATAGCGATGTGGGTAATCATTGCACTGGAGCTAAGATAAATGGAAGGATGGTCCCCTTAAGCACTCTGCTTTCCAGTGGTGATGAAGTGGAGATCATTACCTCACCCCATCAGCTCCCTTCCCAAGATTGGTTGAAGATCGTAAAAACTTCTAAAGCTCGGAGTAAGATAAAACATTGGCTCAAGCAGAAAGGCTATGAGGAAAGTTTCAATTTGGGGAAGGAGATGTTAGACAAAGAACTCAGGAAGCACCATTTAAAAAGCCTTTCTGAGCAAGAAATCTCAGATTTAGCTATGGGGCAGAACTTCAATGATTCTGAGGCTATGTTTTATGCACTGGGGAGCGGGAACATTTCCACCACCCATATTTTGAGCAAGCTTATCCCTCCCGAAGAGAAGAAAAAACCAGGACCCTCGATCATCAAGAGATTTGTGGACAAAGCCAGAGGAGGGACCAGAGGGATAAAAGTGGGAGGGATGGGGAACATGATGTTTCGCTTTGCTCAGTGTTGTCAACCCGTTCCGGGCGAGGAGATCGCCGGATTTGTAACTCGGGGGAGAGGAATCTCTATTCACCGAGCAGACTGCCCCAATGCTCTGCAGATAGGTATTGAAAACGAAAGAAAAGTGGAAGTGGAGTGGGACGTGGACAAAGACCAATCCTTCATGGTGAAGCTGGAGGTCCTGGTGCAGGATAGAAAAAATATTTTAAGAGATATCACCCAAGCTATCGCCGACTCGGATACAAACGTCCGGGGAGCGGAAATAAAAGGAGGGGAAACCGTTGCTTCTGGTAGCTTCGTCATCGAGGTGAAAAATCTGAGCCATTTAAACAAAACCTTGAAAAGAATAAAAAAGGTCAAAGGAGTGATGCAGGTGGAAAGGGCAAAGGGTTTGGAGCTGACCGAAAGATCTATTTGAGATGAGACCAGGAAATTTCAAATTAAATTTGGATGACAAGATCAGGTGGCTTTCCTTTTATCCTCTTCAAGATTTCAAATTTCTCTCACACGGCTTTATAATCAAGAATAGGGAACAGAATCTTTCAGCCCAAGTAAAAAAGAATGTCATTAGGAGTCTCTTAGAAAAAAAATCTTCAGAAAAAAGGCAGATCATCGTTCCTAAGCAGGTCCATGGGAAGGGATGTCTGATCATAAAGAAAAAAGATGGACTCAAGAAAAGATATAAAGGGGATGCTATTTTGACTGATCGGAAAGATATTTTTCTGACCGTTCAAGTAGCCGATTGTCTCCCTGTTTTTTTAGTTGAGCCCAGAAAAAAAGTGGTAGGACTCATTCATGCAGGTTGGCGCGGAACCCTTTTGGGAATCGCCAAACAAACCATAAGAAAAGCCAAAAAGGAATTTGGCTGTAAACCTGAAGATTTCACCTTACTCTTTGGCCCAGCGATCCAGAAATGCTGTTATGAGATTTCAGAAGGAATGGCCATTTTATTTGATGAAGATTGTTTGATCCGAAGGAACGGTGAAAAGCCCAAATTAGATTTAATTTACGCCAACCTGAAACAATTTTTAAATTGTGGAGTAAAAGAAGAAAAGATTTTCGTAGCAAATGATTGCACCTGTTGTAATAGAGAAATGTTTCACTCTTTCAGGCGAGATGGTGATAAGGCCGGGAGGATGATCGCTTTTATAGGGATAAAATAAGGAAGTTGGAGTATCTGCCTTTAGGCAGATTTTTTGCTTAGTTCCGCTAAAGCGGGCAGATGTCCCCACCCGGACGGGTGCCCGTCTGGGCAGAACACTCCATAGATAAGTATTCTTTCGATAAGGAGAATCTAATGAAAAAATTACCATTTATGTTAGGATTTCTGATTTGTTCATTTCTCCCCACTCAAACCTTTGCTGTAACCGGTCTGGGAATAGGGATAAGGGGTGGGGTGATCCAAAATTACAAAAATCCCACGTTGAATTCTTTGCCTACACAAAAAGATTTTCTTAAAAGTATGTCTCTGGTCGGAGTTCATCTTAAGATTGGAACTATGCGCATAATCCATCTGGAAGCTTCAATAGAGTATGCCTGGAAGAAAAAACCGGTAACCCTGGAAGGTCCTTCTGATGCTAAAATAAAGGCAGATTTCACCATAAATGATTTCTCCTTAAATGCCACAGCTAAATATATCTTCTCCTTCCCGATCATAAAGCCTTATGCTGGAGCAGGAGCAGGATTACATAGACTGGTGTATAAAATTTCTGAAGGGGGTTATTCTGGGTATCTGCCGGAGAATCAGAATAGATTAGGATTTCATGGCGTGGGAGGACTTCTACTTAAATTTCCTACGGTTCCTTTTGAACTTTTCGGCGAAGGAAGATATACCATTATACAGACTAAGGATAAAGCTACCAAATACACCACCATTTTAGCTGGTCTTACCTTTAACCTTCCTTGAAAAAGTTCTCAAAACAAAGATTGACAAACAAAGAGGCGAATATTATAATCGTAAAAATGAATCTATCTGAAGGAGATCGACAATGAGGCTCATTTATTCAATCATAGTTCTAGGAATCATAATCATGCTTTCAACTTTTTCCGCCTCCGCTCAATTTTTAGGACAGCTCTCCACCGCTCAGACTTTGAATAAAGGAGAGACCATGGTGGGGGCATATTTAGGAGTCTATGACCATGCCTTTTCTCTTTTCGGTCAGTTTCGTTATGGCATGGTCAGATACTTGGATTTCGGCTTCAAAGTAGGAATGCTCAATTTGGATCCAGGATATGGAGAGGGGAAGACCGGACTCGCCTTTGGCGGAGATGTAAAATACTGGTTCATGGAGCGAAAATCTGGTGACCCATTGGATCTTTCTTTCGGAGGAGGGATGGAATTTTCAAAGATTACCGATTATAGTTTGTTCTCCTTAGGAGGAAATGCCATCGTCTCTTATGAATTTGAATATGGACTGCAAAAGAGTGTGAGTCCATACGGAAGGCTCAATTTGCGCTGGGAAAGAGCAGGCCTCAAACGCCTTTGGGGCTTTTGGGGATGGGAGAAGGGGCACAGGACCCACGATGAGGTGGATGTGGCACTATCTTTGGGAGCCGACTTAAAACTTTCTCCGGATTTCAGTATAATAGGAGAATTGGAAATTGACGACAATGTGGGCTTCGTGGCTGGCGTAAATTACAAAATCTTTTAACTCCATAAAAGAGAAGGTTAACTAAGCTCTGGATTTGCCAGGGCTTTTTTCTTACAAGAGAGAAAAAACTTGAGTTGGTTGGAATCGGCCGTTTTAGGAATTCTTCAAGGCTTAACTGAATTTCTGCCCATATCCAGTTCCGGACATCTGGTGCTGGGCGAAAATTTATTGAAGGTAAAACTGAATGACATAAGCTTTGAAGTTTTTCTACATTTTGGAACCTTACTCTCGGTGGTGATAGTTTTCCGAAAAACTATTTGGGGAATGATAAACGCAGTCATGGAAAAAGCAGGAGTAAGCTTTCTAAAATGCGATCGCGCAGACTTAACTGAAAATTGGAATCTTTTTTGGCTGATTATGCTTGGTTCAGTTCCAGCAGGGATATTGGGAATTTTGTTCAAAAAATACGTGGAGAAAAGTTTTTCATCTCCTCATTTTGTCTCTATCATGTTGTTGATTACCGGTTTTATTTTATTCTTGACTAAATTCGTTAAAGAAACGGAAGGCAAGATAAAATTTTCTGATGCTTTTTTGATCGGCATAGCTCAAGCCATAGCCATCCTTCCGGGCATCTCCCGTTCAGGTTTTACCATCAGCACAGGGATTTTTAGAAAAATCCAGAGGGAAAAGGCCGCAGAGTTCTCATTTTTGTTATCGCTCCCTGCCGTATTGGGCGCCACCGCTTTGAAATCAAAAGATCTGTTAAACCAAAGTCACCCCTCTTTTAATTTGTGGTTTTACTTAATAGGTACGTTTTGCGCTTTTCTGTTCGGCTGTGTGGCTATCAAATTCCTTTTGAATGTGATGAGAAAAGGGAGGTTTGAATTTTTCGGCTATTATTGTTTCTTGATCGGTATTCTCTCTTTTTTATTCTTAAAATGATTACCCCAAATGACGTATTGGTTCGGGGTGCCCTTCAGGGTGAACCCCCCACCCCGAACCGCTTTCTGAAGTAGATGAATCATATAGAGAAAATCTTGATTATTCGCTTTAGCTCCTTGGGCGATATTGTTCTCACCAGTCCCGTTATCAGATCTTTGAAACAAAAATTCCCCAAATCCCAAATTTTCTTTTTGACCAAAAGTCAATATCATGATCTTTTGAAAAACGATCCTAATATTTTTTCCTTAATTGAATTTGATCCAAAAGAAAAACACAAAGGAATTTCAGGATTTCTTAAACTGGTCGAAGAGCTAAAAACTTTCAATTTTGATCTGGTGGTAGACCTGCACGCCAACTTGAGGAGTTTTCTTATTCGTCATCTGTTAAAGACCAAACTTAAAATAAAATATGATAAACGCTGGTTAGCTCGCTTCCTTTTGGTACATTTTAAGCTTATTAATGTAAAATCAATAGATACGGTTGATTCATATTTGGGAGCGTTAGAAAAGATCGGTGTGAATTCATCTGAAAAAGGCTCAAAGATTTTCTTAGATCAAGAGGGTGAAAATGTTCTAACAGATTTTTTGGTTGAGAAAAACATAGAAAAAGATAATATTGTGGTGGGGATACATCCGGGTGCTAGATGGGAAACCAAGAGATGGAATGAAGAAAAGTTCACCCAGGTTTGCCGGATTTTAAATCAGAAAGCAAAAGTTAAGATTATTTTATTTGGTGATCGAAACGATCGGGAATTGATTGAAAAGATAAGTTCCCAGGCTTTGAATCGAAAACTTTTCAAGGCAGTGAATTTGCCCCTGAATAAATTTATGAGTTTGATCAAAAGATGTGATTGCTTTATAACCAACGATTCCGGTCCCATGCACCTGGCATCCGCTTTGGGGGTTCCGGTGGTGGCTATATTTGGTCCCACTCATCCTAAATTGGGTTTTTCTCCGCTGGCTCCTGAAAGCATGGTCCTAACTGCCAATGTGAAATGTAGTCCCTGTAGCCTGCATGGGGAGAAAAAATGTCATAAAAAATCTAGGTTGTGCATGGAGTTGATCCAACCGGAGATGGTGGCGGATGCAGTGGAGGGGTTTTTGCAAAGAAGATTTTCTTTAAAACAAGGGACTTGATTGAAAAAGTTAGTTTTCATCTTTTTGCTTTTAGAATTTCTCGGAGGGTATCCTGCCTTCGGCGGAGAACCCGACCTACATAAAGATTACCCTCTACCCACTCCAGACTCACTTCAAAAGGGTATGGTCTCGGATACCACTAAGAAAATAACGGAAAAGAAATTTATTGAGGGTGACGAATTCAAAAAGGAAGTTTGGAATCATTTTTCCAATAAGGATGAAATCCTGTTTGAGGATATTGATGGCTCTTTTGTAAGGGGTGTGGGAGACATTCTGCTGATGACCAGCATGCTAAATATAGTCAAAGTCGGTCCTCCGGGACAACTTGAGTTCGGGTCTTGGGGAGGAAACCGAGATTTCAGAATTTTCATAGATGGAATTTTGTATGAGCAACAAAGTTTAAAACTCCCTCAGAAGGGAGTCTTGGACTTGAATTCGATACCCATGGAGAATATAGAGAGAATTGAGTTGTTTCCTTCAGGAATAGCGAATCTATGGGGAAAAGGATCAGGTTTGGGAGGAATAAATATAATTACTAAAGATTATAATGGAATCGAGCCTTACTCCAGGGTGACGGTGGACAGAGGACCATATGGCTACCGCAGAGCTCAGGTGGAGCTGGGAAGAAAAGTGACCTCAAGAGGCAAAATCTACCTTACCGGAGGGTTCAAAAAATCGGATGGCTATTTGATAAACAGTGATTACGATGGAATGTCTTTCTCAGGAAAAACTACTTTTACTCTGAAAAACAATCTCAACCTGAGATTTTTCGCCTATCAATATAAAACCAATATGGGACTCCCCTGGTTTGGCGATGCGAATGTTGAAGATGCCAGAAAGAAAGAAAATAACTGGGGAATCACAAGCAATCTTTTTTTTAAGCAAAACAAAAATTCTCTTCTTAGATTGGATCTGGGTTATGACAAAAAAGAGCAAAAACTGAAAAGCACATCCGTTAGATTTGACATCCAAAAAATAAACAAACTTTTTAGTTTCAAAGCTATCCAGACTTTGAAGTGGGGAAAGACTCATAATTTAAAAATCGAGGCTTATGCGGACGGGGAAAAGTATGAAACATCAAATTTTGATCACATTGCATATGGGACATACCTTTCCATTTCAGATCTCATCAACATAAATGAGAAGATAAATTTTCTTTTGTTTTCTAAGATAGAGAAGGAGGATAAGTCTAAACTGAATTTTTCAGGGTTAGGGGGTGTCTCTTATCAAATCTCTGCGTGTATAGATTTGTTTTCCACTTTTGGGAAATTTGTGAATTATCCACAAGCGATGGATTTGTATTGGAAACCTCTTTCAATAAGTCTAAACGACACCATAGTTGATTACATGGAGGAGGGTAATGCTGATTTGAAAAAAGAAAAATCAACTCTCTTTGATTTCGGTGCTAACTGGAGAAAAGAAAATTTTAAAGTAAGTTGCTCCCTATTCAAAAGCAGAATAAATAATTTTATTTATTGGAACAATCTCGACACTTCGATTGCTTATGGATACTGGAAGCCGATTAATACCAGGGCAGATATTGGGGGAATAAATTTGAGCTCCAGTTTTCATTTCCTCAAACATTTCAAATCTTCCATCTCTTATTGCTTTAAAGAAAGCAAAGATTTAAATAGAAAACTCTTTTTCCCTCAATCTCCCAAACATTCTTTCTTTGGCTATCTTCAATACGAAGATGAATTTTTGAAAAAAGAGATCGGTTTGAAATTGAGATTGGAGACAAAGGTTTTATCTGAGCGTTTCTTGGATGAATATGGGAGGGATAAAGAAGCCGGGGTGGCTATATTAAATGGCAAGATAACCATAAGGTTTTTGGATTTTCATTTTTATTACACGGTAGAGAATATTACTAATCGGGTTTATCGTTTGATGCAAGATTACCCCATGCCCGAAAGAAGTTATTTTTGGGGATTTTATTGGGAGTTTTTCGACTGAATCCGTCCACCGTCCGCGGCCGTCCGCCGCACTCAAGATTTTCAAGTGGCGGACTACGGACTTGTCCTGACGGTTCGACTTTGCTCACCGTCCCTGAGCGGAGTTGAAGGGAGCGAAGTCGAAGGACTGCAGACGGTGGACAAGAATTACGAAACGAAAGGCGGAAAAGATGAATAGGGAAGAGGCTTTAAATTTGGTCAAATCCAAAGTTAAGGGAAAGAATTTGGTAAAGCATATGTTAGCAGTGGAGGCTATAATGAGAAGGCTGGCTCAGCATCTCAACGAAGACGTGGAGATGTGGGGTCTTACCGGTTTGTTGCACGATCTGGATTATGATGAGACTGTCAACAATTTCGACCAACATTCACTTTTAACCTGCGAATGGCTAAAGGACTATAATTTGGATGAGAAGATACTTTACGCCATCAAATCTCATCCCCGAAAAGTTGAGCCCAAATCCAGGATGGATTGGGCACTTTTCGCCACCGATCCGCTGAGCGGACTGATCGTAGCCGCCGCTTTGATGCATCCTACCAAAAAGCTGAAAAATGTCAACGTGGAATTCGTGCTAAACAGATTCAAGGAAAAAAGATTCGCCGCCGGAGCAAACCGGGAAGATATAAAAGCCTGTGAAAATATTGGGTTATCCTTAGAAGAATTCATCAAATTAGCTTTGGAGGGAATGCAACAAATCGACGAGGAACTGGGTTTGTGAAGGGAATTCCCAACAGATGAACCAAATACGTCCGCTGATCTCAAGATGCAGACTTCGCACCGCCGTCAGCAGTCCGCCGCTTGAAAGTATTGTTTTGTGGCAAGAGGAAGCTGATAAAATTAATTTGATACCCTCACTCTTGCCCCCTCTCCATTTTATGTTGAAAATCCCGCCAAAGGCGGGGGAGAAGGAGATACAGAGGGTGAGGTAAAAATATGGTTCGCCCAAACAAAAAAATTGCCTTTTTCTGTTTCTTACTTTTTTTCTTTCTATATCAAATTTCCCATGCAGAAAACAAATCTGAAAAATTATTTTTGAATGGGAATGAAAAAGCGGACACTTTAAAACTCTGCGACAGGTGGTTAGCTTGGGACAAAGTTGAACATTTTGGGATAAGTGCGTATTTATCAGCAATCTCTTATAAAATTTATCACGATTTTTATCATAACCGTAAAGAAGCCTCTTTATATTTTTCCAGTGGTTTAACCTTCAGTTTGGGCTTGGGAAAAGAGGTTTATGATGAAAAGAGACCCAATGGAAAATTCAGCTATAGGGATCTGGTAGCAGATGTTCTGGGCATTGGCGTGGGTTTATGGATAGCGACGAGGTAAAACATTTGTCCGCCGTCCACGGTTGGCAGTCCGCCGCTTAGAAAATCTGGATTTGCAGCGGACGGTGGACTGCGGACAATAAAGTAAATGACGCATGAATAATTCTGCAAGAAAAAGCAGATTAGCCACGGCCAGCTGGGCACTCTATGATTTCGCTGATACCATCTTCTCCATGAACATCATCACCATGTATTTTGCTCAATGGATTATCGTAGACAATAAAAAAGAAGATATTTATTACAGCGGAACCTATGCCCTCTCCATGTTTCTTGTGGCAATAACTATGCCGGTTTTAGGGGCAATCTCCGATGCCAAAGGGAAAAGGAAGCCCTTTCTTCTGGCGCTTACCTCAGGCTGTATCTTCTCCACAATTTTGATAGGTCTGATCAGCAACAATGTAGTAGATACAAATACGAAAATTCTTTTGGCTTTAGCCTTTTTTGTGGTCGCCAATTTCTGCTATCAAGGAGGATTGGTTTTCTATAATGCTCTTCTTCCAGAGGTGAGCACAAAAGATAATATTGGAAAAATCTCAGGTTTAGGGGTCTCTTTGGGATATGTGGGAGCAATTGTGGGCTTGTTATTAGTTAAGCCTTTCGTTGAGGGGAGTCTCTTTGGAGTTAAGATACCTTTAACTAATAGTGGAGGGAGAGAAAAAGCATTCATTCCTACGGCATTGTTTTTTCTATTATTCAGCCTCCCCCTATTTTTCTGGGTAAAAGAGAAAGTGAGTGAAAGGTTCGATCCAGAGAAAATGAAAATAAAGCTGGTTTTCCAAAGGGTGTGGGAAGGGCTCTCCAATACCCAAAAATATCCTGGGGTTTTGAGATTCTTGATTGCCAACTTCTTTTTAGCAGAGTCCATTGCCACGGTGACTATTTTTATGGCGGTTTATGCACAACGGGTGATGGGCTTCCCGGATTCGGTTAAGATATGGTTTTTTATCCTTTCCACCACCTCCGCGGTGATCGGCTCCTTTTTGTGTGGATTCGCTTGTGATTTCATCGGACCCAAAAAAACTTTGGTCTTTGTGATAATCGGATGGGTATTATCTTTGTCCGTGGTTATGTTTATTGCCGACAAAACCATTTTTTGGATCATGGGCTCATTAATCGGAATTTTTCTGGGCTCTACCTGGACTGCCTCCCGACCACTTCTCACCAGTTTGGCTCCAAAGGAGGTCTTAGGGCAATTTTTTGGCTTATACTCATTATCAGGAAAGGCCGCCGCCATACTGGGACCAATTATCTGGGGAGCAGTGATCCTCTATTTTAAAGCCGATAAAATTATAGTTCAAAATGTGATTTCATTTCTTAAAAATTTGGGTGTCACTTTTTCAGATCAAGTGATCTTGACCATCCAGTATCGTCTTGCGGTGGGGGTTTTGGTGCTGCTGATGATTTTGGGTTTGATCATATTTCTAAAGGTTCCGGATAAAACCTCTCCGCCTTTCTCCCCCTCTCCACTTAGTGGAGAGGGGGACGGGGGGTGAGGTCTTGCATTCGGAATAGCGAGACTTGTCTCGCGTTTTTCCGCATCTTTAATTCCCTCTCCCCTCTGGGGAGAGGGTCAGGTTGAAAATCCCGCCAAAGGCGGGGGTGAGGGGGGCAGAGATGAAGTCAGGTTTCCATACCGACACCCGACATAAAAGGTTTAGGAGAAAAGTTGACCTGGCATGAATACGTGGGTGTCTCCCACATACATAGTATAGATTCGGATGGATCTAAGTCTGCTTTTGAGATAATCAAGATCGGACAGAAAACAGGCTTGGATTTTCTTTTTTTCTCCGATCACATGACCTTAAGATCCCTTCATTTGGGACTGGAGGGATGGCACGGGAATACCTTTGTTTTGATCGGCTATGAGATACATGACCAAACCAACAAAAACCATTATTTGGCTTTCAATATCAATGAAGTTTTGTCTGGTGAACTCTCTCCGCAAGAATATGTAAGAGAAGTAAAAAAGCGAGGTGGTTTGGGAATAATTGCTCATCCAGATGAGACCCGAGTCCTGCCTCAATTCCCTCCGTACCCTTGGACGGCCTGGGATGCGGAAGGATTTGACGGCATCGAAATCTGGAATCAGATGTCCGAATGGATGGAGGGAATAAATAGGTTCAATCAGCTCAAAATGTTTGTCTCCCCCAGAAGGTATCTTAAAAGCCCCACTCCCAAGACTCTTAAAATATGGGATGAGTTGAATAAGGAAAGGAAGGTTTTTGGGATAAGTGGGGTGGATGTGCATGCACATCCTTACAGATTAGGTCCATTCAAATTAGTGATTTTTCCTTATGAGGTTCAATTTAAATCCTTGAGAACCCATCTGCTTTTGGATACACCTTTGTCTTTTGATAGTCGGATTGCCAAAAAACAGATTATTGATACTATGAGAAATTGTCAGCTTTTCATCTCAAATTACCGCCGGGGAGATGCCAAAGGATTTTCTTTCTATGCCGAAAGCAAAAATCAGATGGCTAAGATTGGAGAGAGTATAAGCTTCTCAGACAATGTTACCTTTATTATTAAAGCTCCTCAAAAATGCCAGATCAGACTCCTCCGGGATGGAGTAATAATTAGTGAAAGTGTGGGAAAGAATTTAGAATATCGCCCCGAAGAACTCGGCATTTACCGTGTGGAAGCATACAAAGGCAAAAAGGGCTGGATTTTCTCCAACCATATAAGAGTAGTATCTGATACCTCTCCCCTTGGGGGAGATTGAGCGAAGCGAAATGCATAGCAGGGTTAGGGTGAGGGGGAGTTTAGAATTATAGAATCGTAGATCGACCATAGCGTAGCCTCTTTGTTCGGGCGGGGGTTGAACCCCCGCCCGATCTAGCCAGCCCTACCATATCAGTTGTAGGTCGACCATGGCGAAGCCTGGTCGACAATTAATATAGTCAAAAAGTTCCCTCTCCTCTGTGGGAGAGGGAAAGGGTGAGGGGGATAGTGAATTCATTCGTTGGTCAGGGGTGCCCTTCAGGGTGAATCCTTCAGGATGAACCCTCACCCCTGACCTTAATTTGCATCGGCGGTAGGGTACCCCGTTGCAACGGCATAAAAGTGCATCTAAGTCTTGAAAGAAGTGCACAATTGCCCGCACGCGGCTTGGATGTCTTGACCTTTACTTATTCGCAAGGTGACTGTGGGACAGCGAGGGTAAAGATAATCCCTGAAAGCGATAATCTTCTCTTCAGAAGGTTTTTCGAAGGGCAAATCGGTGACGGAATTATAGGGTATTAAATTGATCTTACAACGAATCCCCTGCACCAGCTTAGAAAGTTCCAAAGCATCCGTATTGGAATCGTTAAAATCTTTTATCAAAACGTATTCAAATGTAATCCTTCCTTTTTTCTTGCTTGTATAATATTTGACCGCCTCCAAAAGAGTTTTCAAAGGATACTTTTTGTTTATGGGCATCAGCTGGCTTCTTTTCTCATCGTTGGAGGCGTTGAGAGAAATGGCTAATTTGATTTTCAAGGTCTGGTCAGCCAACTTTTTTATCATGTCCGGAATGCCGGCAGTGGATAGGGTAATTTTGTTGGCCGCCAAAGAGAGACCCAGCTCGGAATTCATGATTTTTAAAGCTTTAATCGTATTGTCATAATTCAAAAGAGGTTCCCCCATGCCCATGAGCACGACGTGCGTGATCTTACGATCTTTCAATGCCATAATTTGATCCACAATCTCGCCTGTGGTCAAGTTCCTTTTAAAGCCCATCTTTCCGGTAGCGCAAAAAGTGCACCCCAGAGGACATCCCACTTGGGTGGATACACAAATAGTGGTTCGGTTCTTTTCCCACATTAAAACCGTTTCAATTTTCTCTCCATCTATTAGCTTAAAAAGGAACTTTTCAGAAAAGTCAAGCTCGGAAGTTTGTGTCTTTAGTAATTTTATACTATCTATATATGCGATGGAGTTTAGCTTTTCCCGAAGAGTTTTGGAGAGATCGGTCATCTGGTTAAAATCGGTGGCTGTTTTATCATACATCCATAAAGCCAGCTGATTGGCTTTATATCTTTTCTCTCCCAACTCCCCAAGCAGTTTTTCTAAGTCCTCTATCCAGAGTCCTTTAAGATTAATCTTTTCTTCCATGTTAATCGTCCGCCGTCCACCGTCCGCCGCAAAACCACATTTTAAAGCGGCGGACATTCAAATTTCTTCCTCACCCCAGAGACGAATACGCATTTCCCTCTCCCCTGTGGGGAGAGGGTTAGGGTGAGGGGGCAGTATTGAACTAGAAATAATTACATTTGTATTAATTCTATAAATTCCCTAGGCACGAATTCCGCCAATACCGTCACTCCCATATCATAAAACCGTGTCCCCCTTTGAAAGGCTTCTTTTGCTTTTACGGCAAAAACTACGGGATTTTTTGATTTTCTTGAGCCTACTTGAAAAGCTTCTTCTTTGCTTTTGCTCAAGTGGACGTATCTTCTTCTCATCGGTTTTAAGCCCTCACCCAAGATGGTATTTTTCATGGCAGGGCTGGTTCCATGATAGAGATACAGAGGAGGCTCTGAGGGCTGGGTGTCAAGCTCAACTTCTATGGAATGACCATATCTGGCTCGGATTTTCTCTCCTTTTATCTCAAATCTTTTTTTGGGGCAGTTTTTCACGACACTTTCAATATCAGATAATTGAACGCTCCCATACCGATTTTGAAGCACAGAGAGTAACTCACTTATATCCACGAAACCGGAAGGATCAAGCTTGAGTCCAAAGTTTTGGGGTTTGTGTCTTAGCACAAAACTCATGAATTTTGATAATCCTACGGATCTATTCATAGTTCGTATCATTTTAAATGCTTTCAAAAAAATGTTTTCAGGTGAAATAAAAAGCAAATTTTTTTATCCGTCAACTGTAAAATTTAAAAAACTATGGCGGTATGCTTTAAAAATAATTTCTTTTCAAATCCAAACTGGAATTATGTAGCCGCAGGCTTCAGCCTGCGAGGGTGGGGGTTGAAAAATTGGGAAACGAAACAAAATATTTATATTTACAAATCCAAACTGAAATTATATAGTATATAACTGAAAATGCTTTTTATCTTTTAAGTTTAATATGCTTAAAACTATCTTGGCAAAAAAGTTTGGATAAACGATAAACCCCAAAATTCGGTAGGTGAATGAAATGAAAAGAATTTCTGTCGTTTTTGTAATCTTTATGGTTTTTGGATTACTTTGGTTTAATTGTGCCACCACAGGTCCGGGTGGCAAAAAGAGCCTAATTTTGATCGGGACCAAAGACGAAGTGTCCATCGGACAAAGTCTGATCAAAGAGATAGAGTCTCAAAATAAAGTTACCGGGGATACGATTTTAGGGAATTATGTAGATCAGGTCGGGCAGAAAGTAGCCTCTGTTTCTGATAGGAGAGACATTGCATATCATTTTAAGGTCTTAGAATCTCCAGAGATTAATGCCTTTGCGTGTCCGGGAGGTTTCATTTATGTCTATACTGGGCTTTTGAAGACCATGGACAATGAAGCCCAGTTGGCAGGAGTGCTGGGGCATGAGATTGGACATGTAGTAGCCAGGCATAGCGTAAAGAGGCTCCAGCAGGTTTTAGGGCTTCAGGTGCTTTTGTCATTAACTCTGGGAGAGTCAAGTGAGTTGACGCAAAAGGCAGTCTCCACTGGAATCGGGGTCATCCTGCAAGGTTATAGCAGACAAAATGAATTTGAAGCAGACTACGACGGAACCTATTACATGACCATGTCAGGATATGATCCACAAGGTATGATTCAGCTTTTTGGAAAATTTAAGGAGATGGAGAAAGATAAGAAGAGCAGTTTCTTAGATCAACTTTTAGCGTCTCATCCTCCTACACCTGAACGGATAGCCAAGGTGGAGGAGCACATCAAATCTTTCAATTTGGGGGACAAAAAGCTGGCTTTGGGTCAAGAGAGTTACCAAAGGATTAAATCCCATTTGAAGTAAGACCCGCAGAGGTTCGATTGCCTGATGGTAAACAGATTTAACGGATTTTGCAGGTGTAAAGTAAAAAAACTTTGTTAGAGGAGGTAGACTTTGCCCCAACTATAAAGGTTCAATCATACCTGAAGTGAGTCTTGTAGCAGATCCAGTGATTTAACCGGGATTTCTGTTGGTCCAAAAGCGATGTATGACACAACGGCGAAGAGAGTTTTGAAGCACAAAAAGGGGGTAATCAGAATTTTGTTCCAAAATCAAAAAAGCGTCCCATTTTAGCGGGACGCTTTTTTGATTTCTTTTTTAATTTTACCAGGGATCTCCGGGCAAAGGAGTCGGGCCGTTCTGGAAGAGATAGCTTATTAGATAGACAACATCCTGGATATCAATTACCGTTTTTTCGCTATCCAAATCAGCCGATATGGGGTGAGGTGGAGGTGGACCGTTTTTAAACAAATAATTGAGGAGAAAGACTACGTCCATTATATCTACGTTGCCATCGAAGTTGACATCCCCGGGCCAATACTCAATTACCGGAAAATCCCCCATAACGAACTGAGGGTTATAACCCTTCGGTTCAGTGGTGGTGAAGATTAAATGATTTATAGGGGAAAAGAAAGTGCTATCCACCATCACTAAACCAGTGTTGCTGGTTAAGTGAAAGCATAAGGTGGCAAAAAGGCCCTGGGTAGGTGGAATGGGAGGTTCTGATACGGGAATTGCTCCTATCAGCACTTTACTTGCTACCAGGTCAAGGTTGACCGTTCTGTATTGTAAAGGCGGGAATACGCTTTCTTTGAAGGTAACGGAATCATAAGATACTGGTCCAGACCAGATAAGAGGCAAGGTGATGGCCCCCACCGAATTATCATTTGTAACCTTAATATGTCCGTAAAATATTCCGGGACCGGCAGGTAAGGGATAATAGGCATAATTGGGGTAGAATGAAACCGAATCCGGAAGTTCAGGGTCATTGGGGTCCTGCACGGAAACCAAATGGAACTCCCCCTTGAGAAACAGTGGGGTATAAGTTACCGAATCTTCCCTGGCAAATAAGAGGGGAGAATTGGGAATAGTATCAATGATCAAAGTGCCAGTATCGATGGTGGAAAAATAGAATTTAACCAGCATCCCTCTGCCGTCAGGGATAGATTGCTGCATTCCCACATCCGCAGTAACCAGAACCTTTTTATTGTTGTTGTCTATGGTTACATTTTTGTCGAACACGTAGTTGATCCTGCTTCCGAAGAAGCTGGCAGAGTCGATGGTGGCAGGACCAGTCCAGGTTAGGGGAACCTGCAAGCCAATAATATAATTATCGTTTCTAAAATACACCGGTATGGCAATCTTTCCTACGCCAGGAGGGTTGGGAACCAAAAAGCCGGTAGATATAAGAAATACCGAATCTGGCCCATAAGGGTCATTAGGGTCCTGCCCGGCAAAGCTTGAGCCGAAAAGGGAAACCAGTGATATTGTAACCCCTAATAATAAAAACCAAAAAGAATTTTTCATCTTTTCCTCCTTATTGTGGTTTTGTGAAATGAACCTTAAATCATTTATAATATTACTTCTCCAAAAAATATCCGCCTAAGCGAATTCATCCTGTAAGAATAAAAACCATATTATAATATAAACAAATCGTAAAGATAGTCAAGAAAAATCTTCATGATTTTCTAACTAATTGAATTTAAAGGAATTACCGTTTTCACAAAAGACTGTCAAAGATTTTCTATCCCTAAGACTAAGAAATGTTTTATTGTTTTAAAGAAGCTTCGAGGCAAAAAAGGAACAATTTTACAATAGGGGAATCTTTAGCCATACCAAAAAATTCTGTTCGTCTTGTCTTTCATCTCTGCAGAAAATACGGAGCAGTTCCTCATTTTTCTGGACATTCCCCAAAATTTTGAAGAATAGAGATCTAAGTAGAGACTTAATAAGCAAATAGGCGATATTTTAGGTGTCCCGCTTCAGGCGGGATTGGTGATTTGAGATGAGCTGGCTGGAGTGCTAAAACTCTTAAAGAGCTAAGCTACTGTATTGCAAGGGGGATCTTGGTATTTTTGAAGAGGGAGGGGAAGTTGGTAGCCGTCCATATGGACGGGGTGGCAATTGAAAAAAATGGGGAAACTCCTCCTCATTTTTTTCTTGACAATTCGGTTTTATCTTTTTATTAATATTGTGAAATTGTTCACAAGTTTGAAAGTTAGAAAGTTTGCAAGGTTTGAAAATTTGCAAGTTCCAAGGTTTAAAAGTTTGCAAGTTTGACGATTAGCTTGTTAACCTTCTAACTTTTTAACCTTTTAAACTTCGAACCAAAAGCAGAAGCCAAACCAATATGCGGTCTAAAGAATCTCAACCAGGGTCGCCCGGCGGCAAGGTATCTGAATCCACGGTCCGAAGACTTTCCTTGTATTATCGCGGTCTCTGTAGTTTTGAAAGGGAAGAATACGAAACCATCTCTTCCAAAGATCTGGCCAAAGAGGGGAAACTGACTCCGGCTCAAGTGAGAAAGGATTTGTCTTTTTTCGGAAGCTTCGGCACCCGCGGATTGGGTTATCCGGTCAAGGAATTGAAGGAAAAGATTGCCCGCATTTTGGGACTGAACAATACCTGGAATGTAGCGTTGGTAGGGGTGGGAAATGTAGGCTCCGCTTTAGTTTCATACAAAGAATTCCCCAAACAGGGATTTAACATAAAGTTGCTCTTCGACAATGACCAGAGGAAGATTAACAAAAATCACAAGGGAATCCAAGTCTTTGATGTTAAGGAATTAGTTCCTAAACTTAAAGAACACAAAATTGACATAGTGATCCTTGCGGTGCCAGCTTCAGCCGCCCAGATGGTCACCGATGAGGTGGTCTCAGCCGGGGTAAAGAGTATCCTGAATTTTGCCCCTGCCCATATAAAAGTTCCGGATGATGTGACTTTGCGCGCGGTCAATATGGCCATGGAATTGGAGCACCTCTCCTTCTCATTGGTAAACAAAGGCTCTGTATTCAAATTCTAAACAAAACTTTCGTATCTTTTTTATCCGAAACACATCCCCGCACTGATGGAGATTCAGGTGAGAATATTCCTTTTGCTTGAGCTAATACAAGCGTCTTAAATAATTTGACATAGTAATATCCCCTCCCTCGATGGGAGGGGACAGAGGGGAGGGTGATCAAAGCGCCTTTCAAAGATGCATACGCACTTCCACCTCTCCTTAATCCTCCCCCATCCAGGGGGAGGAAATGTGTCGATGAAAATTTTTCCATTCAGGATGAATCCATTACTTATATGAAGGTCCGTAATATTCTGTCCGATAAAATAGAAGTCTTGATCGCTTAAACAGGTCTTTTCTTCATAGCTTAACTGTGCATTGTCCCGGAAAAACGAAAAAGTGTTATGATAAACAAGTTTTTTGCTTTTCAAAAAGATGTCTGCATGGGCGTTTTGTGAACTAAATATTTTTAAAGTTTGTTCAATTTTTTTCTTGACAAATCCAGAATTTGGATTATATACTATAAAATTGAACTTTTGGAGGGGTAAAGAAAAAAGATGATTGGGGGAAAAAGATTTCTCGATCCAAAGAACAAGCTACTTTTAGCTTGGTTTATTTTTTTCTTAAGTTTCTATGCTCTCTCTTGGTCCCAAGAATCAGCTTGGTTTTGCCGACCGTATGGGACGATAAAGTATCGGGGCGATTCAGCTCCGGACGGGCTTAAAGTGGTGGCTTTCATCCAAGAGGTGGGATTTGACACCTGCCTGACCAAAGGTGGTGAGTATAGTTTGCTTATTCCCAAAGATGATCCGACCACCTTCAAGAAAGAAGGTTGGGCAGAGGAGGATATCATCACTATCACGGTGAACGGTTCCTTGGCTAACCCAAGATTTAAGGCTTTCCCAGGTGCGCAGAAGATACCCCTGTATGTTTCCACGTTAGATGTTCCACCGACCACCTGGGGAAAAATTAAAGCGCTTTTCAGATAGAAAAAACAGCTAAAGGAAAACATCTTTGGCACGGATAAACTCTTTTTTTCTAAAACTGAAGCCCAAGTTAGAACGTAAAATTAGGTAGATTGGTCGAAAGGATCACAAAGACGCATGTGGGAATGTTAAAGAAATGATGGTTCGATTGTACTCACCATAAATGGTTTGATTATACTCACAATATAAGGAGAGATTATGAAATTATCCAGCAGGGAAATAGGCGATGTGATGGTGCTGGAGCCAAAGGGGAAGATTATGGGGGGACCGGATGCCACCCTTTTGCACGATCAGTTACACGACTTCATCGATCATGGCAAAAAGAAGGTGATTATTGACTTAGCTAAGGTGGACTGGATGAATAGCACCGGACTAGGGATTTTAATTTCAGGTTTGACCACCCTAAGAAACAATGGAGGTGAGCTGAAGTTAGCAAATGTGACCGAAAAGATTCAAAGTCTTTTAACCATAACCAAGCTTATCACCGTTTTCGAGTGTTTCGACACTATGGATGAAGCTGTGGCAAGCTTCAAATAACGGAGACCTCCCTAGATGGGAGCGTCTGCTCCTCTGCGACAAAAGATCAGGAATTTTGCTTTAAATTTCCGAATAAATTCCGGCTGAAGATTCGTACGAATGCTTCCTAAAGGTAGGTTGACAGACCTACCTTTTTTAGTTTTAATTTATGCGTTCGCATATTATATTATAAATGAAGTCTGTAAATCAGGGAGCCCTTTTCACGATGAGCCGATCGTCAAAAAATTCCTTAGGGAAGTCAAAATCTGCAAAAACCGAAAGAAAGACTAACTCCCGCGAAGCGGGATCCTTCGGACAAATCATAATCCCCAGTTCCTTGGATTATTTGCCTAAAGTAGATGAGTATGTAGAAAGAAAATTGAGAAGACTCGGGGTGGATAAAGATAAACTGGCAGATATTGCCATCTCGGTCACCGAAGCGGTGACCAATGCGGTGATGCACGGTAACAAAAATAATAAAAGAAAGAAGGTGGCGATAAATCTAAAGGCGGACTCCTCTTGTGTGGAGATCACGGTAGAGGACGAGGGGAATGGATTCGATCCAGAGGCGGTTCAATGCCCCATAGAGAAGGGAAATATCTTAAAGCAGGCCGGCAGAGGAATTTTTATCCTGAAATGTTTGATGGATAAAGTTGATTTCGTCATTGCACCCCAAAAGGGAACCATAGTGAAGATGACAAAGTTCTTAAGTTAGCCCGAATTCTGGGTCTTGAGATTTGAAGATTTTACCCTCAATTCGTGACACCTCCCCAGACTAGTTTTCCTGATCCCATTTAGAGTGAACCTTCAATACGTTGATCGGTTTTTGAAAATAAGAATCTGGGTGAGGATGCGAATATATGGCCGGTAAGAGGGAGTATGCTATAAAGAGTTAAATGGCAGTGAATTCTCTTTAGAACTTTCATCCTTTGGTGTGATAGAATCATAGAGTGTTTGATTCACAGGAGCATGGGTTTTGAGCCTCCAGATATTAGTGGCTTCGGTATATTTGGCTTGTGGTGCCATCCTTCTATTTTTAGGTGGGATAATCTTAAAAGAGAACCCCAAAAACCGACTCAATCGGGTAACCAGCTTGATGCTTCTTTTTGCGGGGATGGGACCTCTTTTAGCCTCTCTGGGAACCATGATAAAAACCATGGGGGTTCCAGGGGGATTTATTCGGGCACCTTTGACTCATAATATTTTTTACCTGTGGGAGTTTTTCTTCCCTTTCCTTTTGCTCTTCTCCTTGGTTTTTCCGGAGGAGAATTCCTATCTAAAGAGATATCCTAAAGTCAAATATCTTATCTTTATTCCCCATATATTTCACCTTTTTTTAGTTTTAGTTTTTTATAAGCCCGACAAAATATTCAGTTCCTTAGATGTAGAAAAAATGGGCTCTTTAGCAAGATTTTTTTTGGATCCGATCTCTTTAGTATTAAAATATGTGACACTTTTTTTGGGAGTTTTGTATGAGATTCACGTTCAATCTTTCTCCCTGATAAATTTGATCTATCTGATTTTAGCCCTCTGGTTTTTGTATCGAGGATACAAAAGGATCCACGTCCCCACCCTCAAAAAGCAGGTTAACTTGCTTATCTGGGGGATAAGATCCTCGGTGGGACTTTATACGGTGGCCTTCATCCTTCCGGTCCTAACCCCTTTGGATTTGTCGGATACGTTAAGGTATTTTTTGACCATAGCAGCTTTGGTTCTGGGGAGTGGCTCCATAGCCTGGGCCATAATCCGACACCACTTCTTGGATGTGAAGCTGATCGTCAGGCAGAGCTTGGTTTATTCTTTGACCATGGCCCTTTTTGTGGGAGCATATTTTCTGATTATCCGACAATTTGGAAGATGGATTCAGAGCATAATCGGAAAGGAGGTGCCTGCGGTTGATATAGGTTTTGTGGTTTTGGCCATAATCTTCTTTCAACCAATCACGGGACAGCTGGACGATTTGATCAAGAAATTCTTTATCCGGGAGAGATCAGACTATCGTGCCATGATGGAAACCTTCACCCGAAAGTTGGTCACCATCTTCGATTTCAAGGAGCTGAAGGAGATGGTGGTGGATGTGTTGAAAAAAGAGATGTTGGTGGAAAATGTCTATCTCTGTGTGTTGAAAATCCCGCCCTTCGACAGGCTCAGGGTGGTGAGCGAAGTCGAACCACCAAGGGCAGGGGCGGACCAAAACAAATCCGAAAAATTAAAAAAAGGCGAATATATCTTGTTTTCTGATGAATCTCCAGTAGAGAAAACCTATTTATTCAATAAAAGTGATCCGTTGTTTCCCATTTTAAAGGAGAAGACCAGACCCGTTCTTTTGGGCGACTTAGACGTGACGGAAGAGAAAAGCTCACTTTTTAGCCTTCTTTCAAAACTGGAGGTGTTTTTGGTAGTCCCAATGAAGAGCCAAGATGAATTGGTAGGGTTCATCGGCTTGTCCAAAAAGACTACCCGATTCCGGTATAGTTATGAGGACATCACTCTTCTGGGAGTGTTAGCTAATCAGATGGTCATCGCCATGAACAATGCCCGCCTTTATCAGGAATCCTTGGAGAAACAAAAACTGGAAGAGGAGCTGGCGTTAGCCCGTCAAATTCAAGTGGCTTTATTGCCGAAGGTCTGCCCCAGAGGCGAGTTTTTTGAATTTTCAGCATTCATTCAGCCGGCTCGGCAGGTGGGTGGTGATTATTATGATTTTTTGATTAGCGAGGAAGGACGGGTAGGGGTGGCCATTGCCGACGCCACCGGCAAAGGAATACCGGCAGCCATGCTGATCTCTTTGGTGCAGGCCTCATTAAGAGCCGAGGTGAAAAACAGATTGAGTCCCTCCCAAGTGATGGCCAACATAAATCAGTTGATCTTCTCCTCTACCTCATCGGAGAAGTTCGCTACCATGTTTTATGGTGAGCTTGATCCGGCCAAAAGAAAATTGATCTATTGCAATGCCGGACACAATTATCCGGTGGTGATCCACCCGGATGGAAGGGCGGAATTTTTGGACACCGGAGGTATGATGTTGGGAGCTTTCCAGGAGGCTTTGTATGAAAGAGGTGAAGTGCTTCTGCAAAGAAATGACACTATATTTTTCTATTCTGATGGTTTGACTGAAAATTTCAATGATAAGGATGAGGAGTTCGGAGAAAAGAGGCTTTTAGATTTGCTTTTAAGAAATCGTTTTCTTGATCCGGAAGGATTGAAAGAGAAGGTCATAGAGGAGGCAACTAACTTTACCGGCGGTATCCCTCCCTATGACGATTTCACCATAGTGGTTTTAAGAATATATTAGGATAAAGAGTCGTAGGGAGGATGTCTCCGAATACGGTAGTCTGCGAAGAATTCTTTACGCTACTAAAGAAACACGCGTAGCCAAGCCTTCACGGCTTGGCTCTGGCATTGCATCTTGCACCCGATGAAAGTAGCTTTATCAAATCCCTTCTCCCCTTGCGGGAGATTGAGCGAAGCGAAATGCATAGCAAGGTTAGGGTGAGGGGGAAGGCAAATAGAGTGTGACAGATCGAAGATGCATATGCATGCTTGTGTGTTCACATTAGTACTTCAAAGGCATAAAAATGAAAAAAATGAAAAATCTTGATCAAGTAAAGATCAAAAAGCCTAAAATAAGAAGGACCTGGGCCCGGAGTCCGGTGACTAAGGTTAAAGAGAGTGGAAAAATATATAAAAGAAAAAGGTCAACGGATGAAGCGGATGGAACGGATTTGACTGCGGGTATTGGCGAAACCTACAAATACTGCCCCAGATGCGGAGCGGAGATGATTGATAAAAGAATCGATCATAAGAAAAGAAAAGTATGCCCGGTCTGTAATTTTGTCTTTTATCATAATCCCGTCCCAGCGGCAGGTGTTGTTATAGAAAAAGATAATAAAATTCTTTTAGTCAAGAGGAAATATGAGCCTTATAAGGGAGATTGGTCTTTTCCTGCCGGGTTTATGGAATACGATGAATCTCCTGAACAGTGTGCCATAAGAGAAATCAAAGAGGAATTGAGCGTGGACGTGGAGCTGGATGGTCTATTTGGTGTATATTCGGGCATGGATGATCCCAGAACTCACGCAGTCCTGATAATGTATTGGGCGAAAATAAAAGGAGGAGAGCTAAAGCCCGGCGACGATGCAGAAGAGATCAGATTTTTTGGAAAGGAGGAGGTTCCCCAAAACATCGCCTTTTTAGCCCACAGACAGATTATAAAAGAATTCTTCGATGGGCGGGGGTAGCCGCAGACTTCAGTCTGCGATGGGGGGACACAATCTTCTGTATGTTGTTGCGGAGTGCGTTCATCCTGCAAATCATTGAGAAAATTATGAACAATAGTCAGAAAGAAAGATGTAGGTGGACGACCAAGAAGGGAATTCAATGCAAGAATAAGGCAGTTGGAAAGACGGGGTTGTGTTATAGACACAACCTCACAGTTAGATTCAAAACGCAGTTGATAATTGGGGCTCTGATGCTTTTTGCAAGTGCAGCCATAGGTCTTTTCCTGCCAGATGTAAAAAAGAAGATAATACCAGAGAAGACTCTTCTGGAAAGGGTGAAAGCTGAGGGGGAACGTGTAACAAGTGATGATGACAAAACACAGGTGCCAGTCCACGTCCATAACCTATGTGAGTTAGGACTTCTTGCGTTGCGCAATAGAGACTTCACCGCCTACATTCAAGCAATATGGCAGATGCTAAAAGTTCATACACTTTCGTGGACTCTTAAATGGCCCCCTGGTTCTGAAGGGAGACCATCACCAGGTGAAGTTCATAATCACCTCATTAAATTGATAACCACGGAACGCCTAAATTTGGAGCAGCGTAATAGGATATCTAGGATGCTGGGTGACGTAGCTGTCGCAGGCACAGAAGGTAACGTTAAGGAATATAATCTGGGTAACTTCTTTTCCGACGACCTGTTCATTGAGACCATCGAGGTCATGAGACGCATAATAGATACACTCTGGTTGAAGGGTGATACTCAGTTTGCACATTCTATTTTCGATGTTATGACAAACGTGATTTTGGCTGAAGCACATCGTAGATTGGATCAAGGTTATAGAATCTGCCCCTTAGCAACGGATAGGCCCCAGCTTGCCATGGATGGACGTAGAATAGCCGACGTGGGTCAACCCCGTGATCTGGACAGCTATTATCGAGCTTGTCGCATCATATCAATGGTTCCTGAGCCTCTATTAAGCGAGTTCCTCACCAGGGACTATTATTACGGGATTTTGTATGGGCTTCGCGTTGACGAAAATATTGATGAGGAGCAGAAATGCACTCCTGAAGATGTGCGGAAATGGAGATATTATGGTACGGGGATCTTTTCACTGCCAGTGAGTTCATCTGCTGAAAGTCTTATTATTGACAGCCTGGTTTCCTCATGTAATCATAAACGGAAAGCTACAGCTGATTGCGTGAGGCAAATGGTAAGGAGAGAAAGATACCTTTCATCACATTATTAGCTCGCAAACAAATTGTCAAGAAATTTTTCATGATGCATCGGCATTAGTCCCAAGATCCCGCCAAAGGCGGGGAAAATGCCGATGCTCAGTAACAAGGGGTGAATTATGAAACTGAAAAATTGTTTTGGTGTTTTTATTGTCCTAAGACTGTTATTTTGTTTGATAGGAGGAAGTCCCATGTGTGATGAAGTCAGGGGGGAAAGAACGGGAGAGAAGTATAATTATGATTTGTCGAACCCGGTATTGAAAGCTATCAAGGAGCGAAGAAGCATTCGGAAGTTTCAGGACAAAGACGTGGATTCTGCCAAGATAGAGCAAATCCTAAGAGCCGCCACCTGGGCGCCATCAGCCAATAACGACCAACCCTGGAAGTTCGTGGTGGTGCGAAATAAGGATACCAAAGAAAAGATAGTGGAAGCGCTGAAGTTCCGAATGAAAGATTATTACGAGTCCCAGGGGATACCTTTGGACCGGATGGTGGCTTATTGGTTTAATATTTTTACAGCACCTGTTCATATCTTTGTTTTTTGTGACACCACGGGTATTGAATTGGAGAAGAAATGGGAAGAGATTCAAATGTTATGGAGCATTCAGGGGGTCTCTGCCGCATGTCAGAACATTCTTTTAGCCGCCCATGCTTTGGGTTTGGGATCGGTATGGACCGGGTTGACTCTGACTGTGGAGGATGAGATTAAGGCAATACTAAAGGTCCCAAAGAAAGTTCAGCTGATGACGGTCATCGCTATCGGGTATCCAGCTTCCGAACCTTTGCCTCCAGTGCGTAAGCCCCTTTCAGAGATCAGGTTCTTTGAAAAATGGGAGGGGAAATGATATTTTTTTGATGCATTGGGAATTCTCATTCCCGATGTATCGAAAAACTACTTTAAGAGGGTAAACTGGAGTGTTCACCTTTAGGTGAACCAGGTTAAAGCTTTTTGTCTTTCAAAAAGTTTCAGGTCAAGCTAAAGCTTGACACTCCAGCAGTATTTTTCCCAATTTGACTTTTTTAGAGTTCTCATAAGAATCACTTGATGGAACGGCAATGTGAAATTCCCAATCTGTTCTTATAAAAGCACAAGGAGTTAAATATGAAGCAAGAGAACCAAATGATTGCAGTTTGTGGATTGGATTGTAGCGGATGTGATATTCGACTGGCAATAAACGATCCGAAGGTAGCTCAGCAAATTGTGGACTGGTTTAAAAAAGAAAGAAATGAAGAGGTAAAGATCGAAGACATCCATTGTTTGGGTTGCAGGGGCGATAGAACTAAACATTGATCTCCAGACTGCTGGATACTCAAATGCTGTGTTGACACCAAGGGATTAGAATTTTGCTATGGATGTGGAGATTTTCCATGCGAGAAACTTCACCAATGGGCTAAAACAGATAAAAGATATACGAATGCTTTAAACCGACTTAAAGAGATGAAAGGGAAATGAAAAAGCCAATCCTTGAAGAGAGAAAAATTATAGAGACTATCGAGAAGTTGACTGAGGGTTCTTTTACTATCCTTGATTTTATGAAAACCTTCAAGGAATTATTTCCCAACCAGTGGCAGAAACTTGTGGAAAGATTTGGTTTGTTTGGTGAGAAGAAGAAATACACGGTAGCAACATACCTGGCAAACAGGCTTTATCTCTATTCGCATAAATCTGAATCTTGTTTAGAACCCTTTCGTAAATACAAAAAGTGCGGAAAGGGAGACTATCGAAGGACAAACAAGAAGGAGATTGAATCCTTTGGAAGTCCCTGGATAGCAATTTATCGAAAGAGAGGAAAATGACAGATAAAATTATTCTATTCGTTTGTAAAGGGAATTCTGGGCGAAGCCAAATAGCAGAAGCCTTTTTTAATTCTTTTTCTAAAATAGGAAAAGCAATAAGTGCTGGCACAAAACCAGATGAACAAATACATCCTTGGACTATACAAGTGATGAAAGAAGTGGGAATAGAAGTGAGTCAACAAAAAACTAAATTGGTTACCAAAGAACTAATGAAGAATGCAGATAAAATAATAATCATGGATCCTGATTTATCCAAAAACATACCACCGGAATATTTATCAAAGTTAGAGGTTTGGCAGATAGATAAGCTTTTAGGAAAATCTATAGAACAGGTTAAAGAAATTCGAGATCAAATTAGAACACGAGTTAAACAATTGATTAGAGAATTAAGTGTTAACTAAAAAAATACTCTCCCGCCAACAAATTTAAATTGAAAGAATCTCAGGAAAAAGTGTCTTCTTTATTTGATAATCTTAATAATTATTAATGAACATAATTCTTTTGCTTCATCTTTGGACATTACCTATCGGGGTTATGGTATAAGCATTGGCAATTCAAAAGGAATTAATGGAGTGCAAATTGGTGTTCTCAATTATTACCGAAACAATCCGAAATTTTTGAGATTATTGCCAATTATAAATGTTCATATTGATAGAAGACGCTGATTCCACTATCCATGTGGCAAGACTTTACTTGCTTCAGACAGAGGCAGAACGGAATCGCAGAATGGAGTAATAGTGTCATGTTTTTTAGCTCACTTGGTGTATTCTACGACTCTGTTGCTTAAGCCTGTTTATCGTTTATCGGTTTGGGTTTAGTTCGACCCTTCGACAGGCTCAGGGCGGTGAGCGAAGTCGAACCGCAAGCTCATTACAAGTCGGCCAGGTATCGGTTTCGGATGTTGGTTTCGTCTTTAGTCTTAATACGATAAACGACAACGACTTCCCGATAAACGATACGTAACCGCAACCAAACTCTTTTTTAACGAAGCCTATGAGAGAAATACTTGGGCAACAGTCCCATGCAATCTGTAAACATTCCAATCACCTAAGGGAGAATAATGCCATCCCACCTCATTGGAGAAACCGCTGGTGTATGCACATCCATATTGTGGACCTTCGGTTCCATTCTTTTCACGCAAGCCGGTAGAAGGATCGGTGCCCTTAGCGTCAACGCATTCCGCATCGTCTTTGGCATAGTTCTGTTAGGAACTACCCACTTTATTGCCTTTGGCACGATCATACCTCAAGCTAATCCTTCACAATTCTTCTACATGGGGTTGAGCGGCGTAGTGGGCTTGACCATAGGCGATTATGCATATTTCGGTGCGCTCGTCCTCATCGGACCGAGAAGAGGTGTACTTCTGATGTCTCTTGCTCCTATTTTCTCAGCTGTTTCGGCATACTGCGTGATGGGCGAGATCCTGGGATTATGGGCGATAATCGGGATTGTGATCACTCTTTCCGGTGTTGGTCTGGTAATTCTTGAAAGAGAAGAGGACTCCGGTGAAGTGCCCCTTTCTAAAAGACAAAAAACGTCCGGTATCCTTCTGGGTTTGGGAGGCTCGCTGGGTCAGGGAATAGGTCTGGTGATCTCAAAATATGGGATGATAGCGGCGGCTGACAACCCCTCAACCCCATTAAATCCGCTCTCAGCCACGTTGATCAGAATGGTCGTGGCGGCAATCTTCATCTGGATATTTATTCTCACAACGGGTAAGTGGTCAAATGTGTTGGAATCCTCCAAAGATAAGAAAGGTATTACCAGAACAATCGGCGGTGCAGTGACCGGACCATTTCTCGGGGTTTGGTTATCAATGGTAGCAGTAACTTACACAAAAGCAGGGGTGGCCGCAACCCTAATATCTTTGATGCCTGTAATGATTATTCCGGTAGTATGGATTTTGTTCAGACAGAAAACGAGCTGGCGAGGTATCCTCGGTGCAGGAATAGCAGTTATCGGTGTAGCAATATTATTCTTGACCTAAATATTCCTCTATTAGCCACTATACTTCTTCGCTATGGCTTCTTGGTATAAACACCACGGTTCATGCCTTGTGTAGGCTGTCTCAAAAGTGTCATTGCGAGGACCCGTAGGGGACGAAGCAATCTCATGACTATTACGTAAACAAAGAGATTGCCACGCTCCCTGCGGTCAATCGCAATGACAAAAAGGGGGTTTTGAGACAGATTCTGTGTGGGCTCATCTTCACATATTAACTTCGTTTCTCTATATCCTGAATTTGACAGGGGATGCCATTGTTCTCAGAGTTAGCGATCAAAACTTCATTTTCAACCTCTTCTTCTTATTTCTCAGTAATGGAAGTAAGTAGGCAGAGTTTCAGAGAGATTCGTTCAGGCGTTTATATGCTCCACCAGTAATTTAGTTTGATTAAAAAGGTATTGCCGGGTATAGTGTCGAAAAGGTTATCCCAGTCGCGTCTGAATCTAAAATTACCTACTCCCTGTTCCCAGGAATCCCGGCTCTGAATCCACACCAAAAACAGGGTACTTCCCGGTCGATACTCCCAACGTAAGACAACATTGGAGTTGAACGATTTCCAGTTGAAATCGGGCTGGTAGTCACTTTCTTTAAAGACTGTCGTATCTACATACTCAAACCTGTCTGGGGAAATGAGCTTTTTGAAGCTTCTATAATCTACAGCCGCCATAAAAGGTTGAGCATAAACCTGCAAACTCAGGTTTTTAGTAAAAGTCCAAGTCCCTCTCAGGGTCATGTCAAACCGCCTCATGTGCTGTTCACCAAATATGTCGCCAGTTCTTTTCCCATTCTCATCTGTGAGAGAGTCTAACCATCTGGAAACGCCATCAGAGCGCATATAGCCGGGACCACCACTTAATTCGATGTTGGATTTAGGCTGGAAGCTAAGCCAAAGACCATAGTAGCTATAATGTCCATCCCTGGTGTCTCCTCCCTCGATCGAGGGATTAATCTGCCACCATTTCCGGCTATCGGTGTTCATCCAGAACCACCAATTCTGTCCAATGGGGATCCCCACCAAAGGACCTCCCCGTGTTTCTAAATCGTCATAAGTTCTTTCAAAATCCCTCCAGGTTCCTCCGCCCAATTCCCAAAAGTTCGCCAACTCAATGCTGGTATTGAAGTTTCCTCCACTGGTTAGCTTCACCCCGGACAGATTTTCCAAGAGCGAAAAATTGAGGTTGTTCCAGGTTTTTCTCACTATCCACCATTTCTTGGTGGTCTTATACTGCAGCCATGCGGATAATTCTCTACAGTCGGCACGTTGTAAGTATCCCAGGCGATTCAAATCCAATTCCCGATCCCCGTAATCTACCTGTAAGGAACCGAGTATGTGTTCTCCACCTTCTTTCTGGATACTCACATACCCACCCCGACCATCTTTAGAGAGTCCCGTCCTGGAACCAATCATCTGTCCACTGCAGCGGTAGTCGCCCTTGTGGAATCGTAAGGTCCAGTCCACCCCTCCGGTGTAAGCAGGATCAAAGCTCTTCTGGTTTACCGCAGTTGCTATTATTCCCATGTACGAGTTTTTCCAGATGTCCTGCATGAAACGAGCCACGAAGTAATTGGCTTCAGGCTCTATAACCTCCGTCTTTCTATAACCGTCCACGTGCGTGAATTTCGCTTTTTCTCTCTGGGTCACCGCTTCCAGAATTCCGATAGAAGTGCCATTCTTTGTTTTTCCAGTTATCTTGCCGGCGCCCAGGATGGTGGTAGAGGTTGGTTTGTCGATATAGTATGCCACGCTTTCAGGTTCTATGGATGGCTGTCTCCCTATCCGGCGAGAATAAAAAAGCTTAAACGGGGTCTCGAAGATTTTGAATCCCTCCAGGAAAAAAGGTCTTTTCTCCTCGTAAAAGGTCTCGAAGGTCGACAAGTTCAATACGGTTTGGTCTGCTTCCACCTGTCCAAAATCAGGATTGACCGTGGCGTCGAGGGTAATGTTTGAAGTAATCCCGTATTTCAGATCAAAGCCGGAGTTTCCGAAGAAGTCTCTTCCATCCGGATTGCCCAGGCTTCTTGGTTCAGTCTGTTCATAAGAGACCACATAGGGCAAAATCTCCAATCTTCTCGGAGGACTAATCCTCTCCAATCCTTTCAGGTGACCAAAACGAGAGACGAATCCACTGGCGCTCTGCGGGATATATATCCACCTGTCCAGTTCGTTCTTTCGGCTGATCTGTCGGCTAAAGTAGATTCCCCAGATCGGATTCTCCTGGCAGGCAAAGCGGAAACAGTGAAAAGGTATTTTCAGTTCTGCACTCCAACCAAAATTGGTTCTCTTGGTAGCCGATTCCCAGACGGCATCCCAGTTGTTGTCACTGTTGTTGTCATTATAGTAGTAAGCATCCTTTTGGGTTCCGGATACATACACGGTAAATGCATAAGCAGTTTGATGATCGTGATAGCTGTCTACGATCACATTGATAAGGTCAGTCTCCACCTCCCTGTCTCTTCGAGTCAAACGGCTGATGATTTTGTCCGGTTCTGAATCATACATCTCCAATCCCACATACAAGGCTTCGTCATCGTAAGCCACCCGGACGAAGGTGGATTCAGATGCCGGTTTCCCTTCATCCGGTTGATATTGAATAAAATCACCCGACCGGGGAGCTTTTTGCCAGAATTCCTCATCTAATATTCCGTCAATTTTTGCGCCTCCATTTATTCTGATAGCAGTTACACTTTTTAAAGTATCCTCATCTGTTTTTTGAGCGAATAGATCAGAATGGTTTAAGAGGAAAAAAAAGAAAAATATCAGAGAAGAGATTAAGAACCATTTCCTACTTAGCATTTTTCTGTCCAATGCAAAAGAAGTTTTTTTCCAAGTATCATTGTAATAAACTTAACAATCTCCAAATCGATCCAGCCCAATTTTCTATACTGGCATTTCAGGAGAAATGTTCCGAGAATTTTTTAAAGAGATTTCGCTGGTTCTGTGTTCACCGAGTTTACTCTAAGCGAAGTCGAACCACTCACTATCCTGAACTGGCTGAACGGAACAGGATAAACTGGAGTGTTCGCCTTATGGTTATCAACTTTTTAATTTGACAGATTTTGTGAACATAGCATTTTGTTCTCGGAAAGCTTATGTAGGGGAGGGGCTTGTCCCCTCCCGAACTGGTTTTACGGGCGACCACCCTTCGACTTCGCTCAGGGTCGAGACAAGGGTCGCCCCTACGTTTCCTCTCACCATGCTATGTAGGGTCGTCATGATAATTAGTTGATGACCATTAGGCGAACCAAGAAAAAGCTCCTTGTATTCATAGATTCTTAAGCCTAGCAAAACTTGAAAAATCATAAAGCCTTCAGTTTAAACTAAACCTTTTGTTTTTTAAACCTCTGAAAATATTTTGAATTTATTTGGTTTTTATTATATTTGCTTTAAAGAATTGGCTGAACTTTAAAAGTAGTTTTAGGGATGATGCAAAGTGAAGACGAAAAATGGATGAGACATGCTCTGGCTGAAGCTCAGTTGGCATTGAGTAAAAAAGAGGTTCCCATCGGGGCGGTGGTGGTATATGAGGACAAGATCATTGGCAGAGGTCACAACCAGGTGGAAAGGCTAAACGATCCCACCGCACATGCGGAGATAATTGCCATCGGAGCCGCCTCCAGCTATCTTAACTCATGGAGACTATCCGGAGCTTCTCTCTACGTTACTATCGAGCCTTGCGCCATGTGCGCTGGAGCCATCGTTTTGTCCCGGCTTGATCGACTGGTCTTTGGAGCAAAAGACCCTAAAGCAGGAGCATGCGGCTCCCTATACAACATAGTCCAGGATATTAGATTAAATCATCAGGTGCAAGTCATCCCTTACATATTGGAACAAGAGTGCAGTCAAATCCTCGAGTCTTTCTTTGATAAAATCAGGCAGAGAATTTCCGAATCTGGAAGCGAGGAGAAAGGTCGAAAATCTTAAGCTTGTCGAAAGATGGAACAGTCAAGTAAAAATTTAGACCTTGAGCAGATTCACACTAAGCTTTTGAATCTGGGACTTCTTTTGGATGTTTTTGTTCCTGCGGTTTTGTTTTCTTTGGGTCTTTTTTTGAGAAGCCAAGGTGTGGGGGCAAGATCATTCAAAGAATTAGATATTTTGCTTTGGGTCTTATTGGCAGTAAGTGCGGGAGAAATCTTAATAATTTATCTAATCAAAAAGAAGATTCTTTTTGTGCCGAACATTCTAAAGGTTGAAAAATCAGGCATATCTAAGGAAAGAATTCTCTTCAAATCTGGATTAATTCTATTTTCCTTAAGCTTGTCTCCCGCTATTTATGGGTTTATATATTTCCTTTTGGGTGGGACAGCCGAAAGGTTTGTGATTTTCATCGGTATCACCTTGCTTTGTTTTCTGTTATTCAAACCGAAACTTGAGGAGATGAAATATCTCAAGGAGGGTTTATCCGATCTTTCGGATGACTACTGAAGAAATGGGAAAAGTGTTTTTAACTATTGCCTTTTGACTATTCACTATTCCCTGCTTTTTTCGGAGAGGTGCCGGAGTGGCTGAACGGGGCGGTCTCGAAAACCGTTGTGCCGTAAGGCACCCCGGGTTCGAATCCCGGCCTCTCCGTTTATAACTAAAAGACCTTCAGTCATTTAGTGAAACCAAATAACCTTAAGGCCTGTGGGGCTAAGAGCATGACCCAAAAGTATTACACATATGTCCTCAAAAGTGAAAGTGACGAACACCTGTACATTGGTTTCACCTCACATTTGAGAAAAAGGGTCGACGAACATAATAAAGGCAAAGTCAGATCAACCAAAAGAAGAAAACCACTATCTTTGGTGTACTATGAGGAATTCGGAGATAAAACCTCAGCAAGAAAAAGGGAGATATTCTTAAAAAGTGGACAAGGACGACTGTTTCTGAAAAATAAACTTAAAGAATGGCTTAATAATCATAGGGGAGAAGAGTTTTCTTAGGAGGGCGGTCTCGCCTGCCGAAGGCAGGTCCGCCTCTGGTGGAAAAACCGTTGTGCCGTAAGGTACCCCGGGTTCGAATCCCGGCCTCTCCGCCATTCAGGAAACTGGGGGGAATTGGCGAGCATTCGCCAGCCGATTTTCC
>Ga0315289_10000347_pt1 | contig 72722 bp, 82 predicted proteins | sample YL17G11_40_MG_FD_203452 | JGI IMG/M metagenome (GOLD analysis project Ga0315289, IMG submission 203452) | Sediment microbial communities from Yellowstone Lake, YNP, Wyoming, USA - YL17G11_40 | ecosystem: Environmental > Aquatic > Freshwater > Lake > Sediment | place: USA: Wyoming | collected... | reverse complement strand
TTTGTCTTCTTTGGCAATTTTTACATCCATAAAATCCGGCACCTTTACATTCATTATTCATTTTCTTATTTAAGCTTTTTCTTTAACCTTTTCTTTGACCACTTGATACCAGTTTATTAATGGAATTTTTATTCTCTCCAAGTCGTCAGTTCCTATACGAGGGCAAGCAAGATTAATCAACATGTCAAGTTTCAACCCTTCAATTTTATCGCCACTAAATTCGTCGAACGAAAGTATGTAAACTTTTTTCCCTTGCTTTTCTAATTGTTTCTTTACTTTGCTAGGGCTGCCAAACATTTGACCGCACTTCCAGCTCACAATCAATCCGACCTTCTTCGCTTCTTTCAGCTGAGCCTTGTTCCACTCAACAATTTTTTGCACTCGCTTCTTCTGTTCTGCCATGTCATGTATCTGTTGTTTTTCTAGGTCAAGATTGAGAACTGGTTTGTTTGTTGCAATCGCCAAGCCGAGCGGATAAAATTTTCCTGCTGATATGCAAAGGAAAACATCAACTTTACTTTCAATCGCAAGTCCGGCTTCGACACGACATCCCAACATCTGCCCTGGAAACTTCAGTGACTTGTGCACGAAAACTTTTTTGCCATGTGATTTAAGATATTTTGCAACTTTTGGAAGCGCGTGAACGAACTGCAGACTTGTGACGAGACCGATGCTTTTGAATTTGTCGAGTTCGTGGAATTCTTTTTCCAATGTTGGCAGCGGATCTACATCGATAAAATAGTCCCAATAAATTACTGGCAGTTCACTCTTCACTCCAAAATCTTCATGAGCGATATGTAGTATTACATCACACTTCAATCTCTTCGCTTCATCCACCCGAACATCGCATCCGCCATACACTCTTTCCATGCACAGCACAACTTCAAACCCTTCGTTTTCCAAATCGTCTGCAATATTTTGTATCTTCAGTTTCAGGCCTTCTGGAAACTGTACAAAAACTCTTCTTGCCTTTACTACTTTCAGTTTTTTCACAACATCTTCAAACTCTTTCAAGCTTTTCACCTACTAGCCTAACGCCCATTGAAGGATGTAAGGCAATGCGACAATGAATATGACAGTAAATATAAACAGTATCAAACTTTTAATTCTTTCTTTACTCCAAACAAAGCCGAATGCAGCACCTGCAAAAAGTCCGAGCAGATGAGCTGGATATGCAATCTGTTCCTCTGTCGCGAAAAGAAGAGTGCTTGTTGTCAAGAAGTAAAGAGCGCCTGCTACTATGAAAGGTATTGGTATGATGATTGGAAACATCGTTAGCTTTCCTGGCGAGATGAATGTTCCGAGGCCGACCAGACCGCTGATTGCGGCTGACGCGCCGACTGCAATTGTTGACGTGTCGTAACCAAAAATCGGCACGAACATGCTCAAGCTGCCTGCAATTCCTGCCAGAAAATATACTATTATATATTGCCAGGCCTTCGTTTTCGATTCGACTGCTGCACCGAGAAACAAGAGAGCAATCATGTTGCTGGCTAGATGAATAAAGCCTGCGTGAAGAAACATTGCAGTGACGAGCGTTTCATAGCGTCCTGACAAAAAGTTGTCGACGCTGAAGCCGTACGTCTCGATGAAATTGTCAAAGTCAGTGACTGAAAATAGGAAAACTGCTATGTTGATTATTATGAGCAACAAAGTGAGTTTCATAATTATCCTTCGTTTTGATGTTAATTTAAATTTCAGTGAAAATATTAGTTAGTGTAGTGATGTTGTGAGTTCTATTATTGTCGGCAAGGCAGAGAAGCTTATTCAAGAAGGGAAAGTGAAGAAGGAAGTTGAGACGGAAAACAGAATGCATTTCACAGTCGAAGGTACAAGCGAAGTTCACTCTATAATGTTCGACAAGACAAAAGAAAAATGGAGTTGTGACTGTAGTTACAACACGCTGAAGGGAAGAGTGTGCTCACATATTGTTGCATGCCAGAAAATCATGGCAAGAACCTAGTTGGATATCGCGGAAACAGAGTAGTTTCTTTTATATTAGTAATGTCAAGAAGTTTTGCCGTAAATCTTTCAATGCCAATGCTGAAACCACCATGAGGAGGAACTCCGTAACGGAACACTTCGGTGAACCACTTCAGATTTTCCAGATTCAGCTTCGCTTCCTTTATTTGCTCTACAATTTTCTTGTATCGATGCTCACGCTGTCCGCCAGAACTCATTTCCATTCCCTTGAATTCAAGATCGACACTACGTGTCCATTGAGGTTCTTCGTCCACACGCATCACGTAAAAAGGTTTTACTTTTGAAGGAAAACGATTGATGAAGAAAAATTCTGACTTGTACTTCTCCTTGACAAACTCTCCAAGAATTTTTTCACCCTCTCTGTCAATCTCCTCGCCAAACTTTATTTTTTTTCCATGCTCAGCAAGCATGTCGTAAATTTTTGGAAAACGCAGTTCAGGGAAAGGTGTTTTCGGAATTTTTATTTCTTTCTTTAACACTTCACACTCCCACTGACATTCCTTTGCAACTTTCTTGATGCCACTAACAATCATCTCTTCCTCAATCCTCATCATGTCGCTCTCATCATGCATGAACGCAAACTCAGGGGCGATTGTTCTATGCTCAGTCAGGTGAAATGGCGAGTCTGAAAGCTCAGCACGCCAGCTTGGACCCAAATCAAAAATTTTTTCAAAACCTGCTGCGATGAGAAGTTGTCTGTGAAGTTGCGGGTCTTGTCTTAGAAAAGCTTCTTTGCCGAAATATTTTGTTCTGAAGACTTCAGAACCACCTTCAGAAATTCCGCCTAGAAGAGAAGGAGTGAAAACTTGCATGAAATTATTACTTCTTAAATATTCAATAAAGCCTTGTATAATTTTTGACTGTATTCTGAAAATTGCAAGATTTTCTTGCCTGCGTAGATCAATCGAACGCCAGTCCAGTCTCGTGTCAAGATTTGCAGAAGTAACTCCACGCGGATCTAGAGGGAGTGAAGGTTCGGCTGCATTAATAATTTCTATTTTGCTTGGAATAATTTCGTAACCAAGTTTGGCTTTACTGCTTTTGACGACCTTTCCTTTCACTGCGATGACATCTTCCTGATGTGTCTTTTTGTACAAATCTAAAATTTCTTTTGGCGACTCTTTACTAGCTGTAATTTGTACTACTCCTTCCATATCACGTAATATCAGGAAATTAATCGCTCCCAAAAGACGTATGTCATGCACCCAACCCGCAACAACAACATCTTTTCCTATAACTTTCATCAGCTCGTTTGTATAGTGCGTCCTTTTCATCATCCTTACCATCTTTTCTTTTTCTCTTCTTACATCACATTATGCGCAATAATCCACACTATTATCCAAATAAGAAAGAAGGCTATTAAACTGTTTTGTATGAGCCACTTTCTTTGTTTCTGCTTGACAAACCTTATGAGAGGGAAGACTGTGATGAGATAAGATGCTATCGGCACTACGAAAGCAAGTAGCAAACCTCCAAGATTTTTATTGAAGTAATTGGAAGCTAAACCAAGAAGAATTCCAAGCAAAACATAAATAGAAACTATAACTTGATCGACTTTCATGACAATTCCTCTTCTAGATCTTCCTTCCTTTCATTCTCTTCAATACATTGTTCTTCTTTTTTAAAGAAATCTTTTATTTTGCTCTGCAGATTAGCTTCCTTGAGCAGCTGTGTGGTAATCCAGCTCTGCCTGACAAAGCTCGGAAGAGGCTTTCTCGTTTTGATGAGATCCTCCACAAACTTTATCGTTCGTGCGTCATGACTGTAGCCAACTCCAAAATCAACATTTACCTTCTTCTTTATATCATCAATAACTTTGTCACGCTCGACTTTCGCGATGATACTGGCTGCGCTTACAACTGGGTATGTTTCATCTGCATAATTTTCAACAACGAATTCAGGCTCTGCAATTTTTATATGCTCTAGAATCTGGCCTTGAAATCTTTTCGGATTGGCAGTCAATGCGTCGACATATATTTTGTCTGCATTTCCCATCTCAATTATTTCTGCCATCTTGATTGCTTCAATTTTGTCGAGCTTTATTCCTTCCGCTCTCATTTTATCTATTCTACACGGCTGCACTCGCATAACAAGGACGTTTTGTGCAATGTCTTCAATCTGCACTGCAAGTTTTTCCCTTCTCGCTGGAGTAAGCATCTTCGAATCTTTCACACCAATTTTCTTCAGCTTCTTTTCATCTTCTTGCTTGACAACTACTCCTGCAACTACTAGCGGTCCGATTAACGCTCCTCGTCCAGATTCATCAATGCCCATTATCAATGTCATAATTCTTCCTCTTTTATTTTCGTTTCTTCCTTTTTTCTTCCCATTCCTTACTATCTTACTATAGAACTAGATACTAATTTTTATTTATGTTTTCTATAGCCAACTTTCCAATGTTTTATTCCTACTTTAAAAATAAGAACATCTTCTAACATATCCCATAGCAAGTGGAGAAATATAGCAAGAGAGAAGATTCCAGCAATGAAAAATCCTTCGAGCAAAACCAAAAATGCAGACATAGCTGTAATGATAAGTATTGCAAAGTTGTGAAATGGATACTGTCTCACTTTTCCAAATCCTTGCACAACAACTTTTCTAAATGTCCCTCTTATTCCATAACACAACATCATCGACAAGTGATCCAAGTCAATTATTATCGCGCCTATAAGGACAATTATAAACTGAACTAAATTTAATCCGAAAAAATAACTGATTACAATTGGAAAAATAAAGTGCATCAATATATGAATCATTGCATATTTTATACCCATTCGATCATCACCAGTTACAAATCCGAATTAACTTACTTCTGTTAACTTACTACTGCTGGCTGTGCAGCTGCTTTCTTTCTTCTTATTCTTTCTCTCAACCGAACACCTTTCTCTTTTAATTTACCTCCCCTTTCTTTTAACTTTGCGCCAATTTTCTTAATCCTAGATTCTTTCTTTGGTTGCTGCGCTTCAATTTGTAACAGTTCGTTGTAACCTTCTTCCAAATCTTGGGTGTCAAGTCCCCATGTCTTTTCCCATCTTCTGAAACTCGTTCTGAATATAACAACATCCTCGAAAATATCCCAAATTAGATGCAAAACTATCGAGAAGAGAAAAACACCAACCTTCCTTGAAACGAACATTATTGAAAAAGATGATAAGATTGACAAAACAGAAAGAAAGAAGAAATTATGAAGAGGAGAAACGAACCTTTTTTCAGCCAGAATATATCTCTTAAAACCAAATTTTTTCAAAACCGGCAAATGATCTAAGTCTATCAAAGAAGAAATGACAATAACAAGAACATAGTCAAGAACATGAGGTTCCCATAAAATTCCGAACAATGTTGTTGAAATATAACTTGGAAAAAGTGTAATGCCTGAAGACCACCAGAGCATTATAGTGAGGAAATAGTGCATAAACCAGTGGAAAATTCCATAAAACCAAGTGTAATTTCTCATAAACAAATTATTGTGGATACTTGGAGAAATACTTTGTTTTATATTTTTGAGCTAATCGAACTAAATAAAGGAAACGAATTTAAATAAAATTTCTATGCCAAAAATCAGCAGCGAGTATTGAACAAGTTTTGCAAGAGACATGCTAATTAGATAAATCTTAAAGTTCATTCTAAAGAATCCAACCAAGAGATTTACTATGTCTGCAGGAAATATTGGAATTAAATTAACAATGAAGATGGACATGTCCCCCCACTTGTTCAACCACTTCTCTGCCTTTTTTACTTCCTTGTGAAAAACATATTTAGACCCAACATATCCAAGATAGTAGTTCACTACTTCCCCAACAATTGCTCCTATCCAAATAACAATTAATATGTACCAGGGATTGAAGTGAAGGCCAAGGTAGAATGGTATAAGAAAAGATGCGTAGGCAGGAACAAAAAACAGAGATGAGACAAACGATGAGAAAAACAATCCAAACAAGCCGTATTTTACAAAAATCGCAATTATAACATCAAACACCATGAAATTTATTTGATTTTAATCTATTAAGTAATTTGAACGTTCCAGTTTGAAAGTCAGATGGGAAGTGATTTAAATCGATTTTGAAGATATACAAAAAGAGCTGCTAAGTGGCAAGACGATCGAAGAAGTTATTGAGAGTTTTGACTGGAAGGAGTTTGAAAATATTGTTGCGGAGATTTTCGTAGCGAATGGATTTTTTGTAAAAAAGAATTTGCATTTCAAAACAACTAGACGACATGAGATTGACGTACTTGCCGTTCGTGGCCAGACTGTTTTTGCTGTGGATTGCAAAGAGTGGAGTAAGGGTCGATACAAAACATCTGGTCTGAGGGTAGCTTCAGAAAAACAAGAACAAAGAGTCAGGTCTTTGAAGAATTTTTTGAAGAACAATCCAATTGCGCAGAAGAGATTGAAGATTGGCAACATTGACAAACAAGAAATTCTGCCGATTGTTGTGACGTGGCTGCAAGAAGAGTTGCAGAAGCACAACAACTCACTTATCATTCCTGTGTGGAAACTCAACAATTTCTTGCTACATGCAGAAAGCTTTCTTTCTACTGAATAGAAAAAATCTTTAAAAGGTCCTTATAAATATGGTTATTTAAACTTTTCGAAAGAATAATATATAAAGTTCGGATTGAAGTTGGAGTGATGATTATGACTGATTTCAAAATACGCGTAGAGAATATTGTCGCTTCTGCCACTCTTGGCGTAAAAGTGCCACTTGAGAAGGTTGTGAGCAAACTTGAAGGGATGGAATATGAACCAGAGCAATTTCCTGGTATAGTTTATCGATTGCAAAAACCGAAAGCAGCTGCTCTGATATTCGGCAGCGGAAAGATTGTATGCACAGGAGCAAGAAACATCGAAGATGTGAACATAGTTTTCAAGAAAGTCATTTCCATCGTCAAGTCAACAGGAACAAAAGTTCCTCGTGGATTCAAGATGCAGGTAGAGAACATAGTTGCGTCAGCGAAACTTGATGCAAGCCTGAACCTTGACACAATTGCGTTCAATCTTGAGAATAGCGAGTACGAGCCAGAACAATTTCCGGGCTTGGTCTATCGTATGGTTGAACCGAAAGTAGCATTCTTGCTGTTCGGCAGCGGAAAGATTGTATGCACAGGAGCAAGAAATGTCGGCGATGTCGAGATTGCAGTGAAAAAAGTCTCTAAAAAATTGAAAGAGATTGGTGCATTAATTAAGCCAAAGTAAATTTTTCCTACTTTTTATTCATTTTTCATTTGCTTCAACTTTTTTTGGAAAGTTTTCAACAATTAGAAAAGCATAAAGCTTCTGTCAGCATTAAATTAATACAGATTTGATACGAGATACACGACAAGCTCATACCAGAGATGAGCTTTTTTCTGCAAGAGGCGGAGCGTGACTTCTATGGAAAGAGAGGAAATAATTTCAAGGGTCACTGAATTTCTTAGAGAATTTTATTACAATGATTTAATTGAAGCTGCGACTGAAGGGCGTAAGTCAATTGTCATTGATTTCTCTTTGCTCGACCGTTTTGACACGGATCTTGCTGATTACTTGCTCGAATTTCCTGACGAAAGTTTACCAGCAACAGAAGAAGCAACGCGACAGATCGATTTGCCAGCAGAAGCAAAAATAAAGTTACGTTTCGTCAATCTTCCAGAAAGCAAGAACATACGAATAAGAAGCATAAGAGCTGAGCATGTTGGAAAGATGATAGCAGTTGATGGAATTGTCAAGCGCGCAAGCGAAGTCAGGCCAGAAGTCAGCGAAGCGATATTTCAGTGTCCACAATGTGGGACGAAGCACACTGTCATACAGACAGAAGTTTTCTTGCGTGTGCCAATCGAATGCGATTGCGGCAATATGAAAAATTTCAAACTTATTGAACAGAAGCTTTATGATGCGAGATGGATTGTTATTGAAGAGCCGTTCGAGATAACGAGCGGGGAGCGCCCAAGCGACATCAGAATTTTCCTCAAAGAAGACCTAACATCATTAAAGATGCAGAACAAGACAGATCCAGGTAATCGTATTAAAATTGTTGGTATTCTCAAGCAGCTGCCAAGAAGGATTAAAGGAGCGACATCAAGGCAAATGGAAATTTACATTGACACAAATTCAATCGAGTCGATAGAGGTTGAATGGGAGGAATTGGAAATAACTCCTGAAGACGAGAAAAAAATTATTGAGCTGGCTAATGATCCGGAAATTTACAACAAGCTTGTAGCCTCGATCGCCCCAGCGCTTTACGGGCTCGATGCAATAAAAGAAGGGATTGTTCTTCAACTTTTCGGAGGCGAGATGCACATTCAGAAAGACAGATCAAGAGTTCGTGGCGACCTGCACATTCTGCTCGTCGGAGATCCTTCCACTGCGAAAAGTGTTCTGATGAAAGTTGTTTCCATGCTCATCCCACGCGGTCGATATGTCTCAGGAAAAGGGGTGACAGCAGCCGGTCTCACTGCGACGGTTGTTAAGGATGAAGAATTTTTGGGAGGATGGGTGCTTGAAGCAGGAGCACTTGTTATGTGCAACAGAAGTTTGTGCGCGATCGACGAATTTGAAAAAGTTGAAAGGACAGACCAAGTTGCGTTGCACGAGGCAATGGAACAACAAACCATCAGCATTGCGAAGGCAACAATCGTCGCGACTCTCCCTGCGCAGACATCTATTCTAGCAGGAGGAAATCCAAAACTCGGCCGTTTCGACCCTTACATGCCGATTAAGGAACAGATTGATATTCCAGAAACTCTGCTCAGCCGTTTTGATTTGAAGTTCGCCCTTCGAGACATTCCCAATCCAGAACTTGATGCAAAAATAGCCGACCACATTTTGAAAAGCAGACATTACGGAGAGGGGGAAGACGAGCCAGTAATTTCTGCAGAAGTTTTGAAGAAGTATGTTGCTTATGTAAGAAAGAACTGTCATCCGAAGCTTAGCAGGGACGCAGGAGAAGCGATAAAAGAATTTTTCGTAGATCTCCGCTCGAAGGTCACATCAGAAGAGGCAGCAATTCCAATCACACTTCGTCAATATGAAGCACTCATACGACTTGCGGAAGCATCTGCAAAAATCCAGTTGCGGGATACAGTCACAAAAGAGGACGCGCTTCGCTCAATAAACTTGATGAAAGCCTCATTACGTGAATTTGGTTTCGAGCCCGAGACAGGAAAGATTGACATAGATCGACTGGAAGGACGGGTGACGGCAACCGAACGGGGCAAGATAAGAGTTATGCTTGACGTCATTGAAGAGCTTACGAAAACCCTTGGAAAGAAGATGCCTAAGGTGGAGATAATAAAGCTTGCAAAAATGAGAGGATTAAAAGATTTTGACATAGAGAAGATGTTGAATGAATTGAAGAACAGTGGAGATTTGTTCGAATCCTCGCCAGGAATTTTAGAGAAGATTTAACACAAATATAGGAGAAGTATAGGACAAACATAGGAATTAATTTTTATGGACGAAAATAATTCGCAAAGTGAAAACAACGTGGTTAGTGAAATAAGCAGAATGCCTGCAAAGAAAGTTCGTGTCACTGATATAACGAATGGAAAATATTTTTTCTCGAATGCAGAACAGAAAAGGGTGGCATACATAGTGACGCCATTCGGCCAGCGTTTGTCACGAGTCAACATCGTCGCAACTGTCATTGACAAATTTGTGAATGAAGATGAATCGTACTGCGCGTTGACTCTTGATGACGGGACTGGAGTTGTGAAAGTGAAAGCATTCAAAGAAGATGCAAAAAACATTGCAAAGTTCGAGCTTGGCGACCTCATGGTGACGATTGGCAAGTTGCGTGAATACACAGGCGAGGTGTATGTTGCTGTAGAGGCAATCCGTAAGTTGAACGATGTGAAGTTAGAGCAAATGAGGAAGCTTGAGTTGCTTAATGGGCTACTTGTTGCAAAAAGGATGGTAGATGAGCTGCGCTCCATACATGAAAACTCTTCTTTGGAAGAGTTGAAAGAAATTGCCATGAAAAAGTTTGGTTTGGATGAAGAGCAGCTGAATGTTGTGATAGAAAACTTAAATGTAAGAAAGGAGGTTGATTATAAGCCAGCTTTGATGGAAATTATTAGTAAGATTGACACAGGAAAAGGGGTTGAGATGCACAAGCTGTTCGATCAGAGCAATCTGCCGGAAAATATCGTTGAAGCAACTATAAATGATTTGCTGGCTGAAGGAATCTTGTTCGAACCCTTACCTGGAATATTAAAAAGAGTGTAGGTTATAGAAGATAGAACATAAAAGGTAGAAGGTGTGAAAATGGAAACTAATTACGAAGATTTGCTGAACAAAGCGATGGAAAAACTTCCGAAGAGACAAGAAACTAAAGATCGTTTCGTTGTGCCGGAGGCAGTTGTGGAAACCAGCGGAAGCAGGGCGATTCTGAAAAATTTTGGCGAGATTTGTGACAAACTGCGCAGAGAGCAGGGCCACATAGCAAAGTTTCTGTCAAAGGAGCTTGCAACAGCTGGCAGCATTCAGAACAGCACTCTTGTTTTTCAGGGAAATGTGAGAAGGGAAATTCTGCAGAAAAAGGTCGAAGAGTATATAAAAGAGTTTGTTTACTGCAAAGAATGCAAGGAGCCAGACACGAAGCTTGTCAAGAAGGATCGCGTCACTTTCATGGTATGCGAGGCATGTGGCGCAAGTCATCCAGTGAGAAATATATAAACTTTTTCTCCAATTCTATTTAGCGATCACAATGACAACAATAGCAATGACAACTCAAACAAATAGACAGAAAAAGACAGAAATGTTTTGGACAAAAATTTTTGCAACTAAGCAGGATCTGGTTTTGGCTGTGTGTGACGAAGAGCTGATTGAAAAAGAACTGAAGATGAAGACAAACGCAAACGAGAAAAAGAATGTTCTGAAGGTCAAAGTCAGCAAAAATTTCTATGGCGGAATGCTAGTTAACGAGGCGGTTGTCGTGAGACTGATGAATAAGGCAACAATTGGAAATATGATGGGCACTCATTCTGTCGAGCTGGCGGAAAAAAACGGTTTTATACTTAGAGAAAATATTATTCTTATTGATGAAGTCCCACATGCGCAGTTCGTCAAAATCAGTGAAATCAGGTAAAAGAGATAATTCTTTCGATAGACGTTTTGTGAAGCGCCACAAGGCACAATTCTTCATCCTCTCCGCTTTCGCAATTGTCGCGATGTTTTATATGATAAGCGGATGGATTGAGCCTTTCACAATTATTGACACAAGCCAAGTTGCCCTATTAGACGAGATTTTCATATTCAACAACATAAAAGAAAAGACGGCCACAGTTGTGAAAGATAGCAAGAATTGCGAAGACCTTACATACAACTTACAGGAATACAAGAGCTTTGTTGAAAGCTATGCATTGAGCAAGGGGTACAGAATAAATTTTGCATACTTGACAACACCATGTAATCCAAACCTTCCTTTGCCTGCATATGTTGCGCAGATAAATCTAACACTTCAATCTCCTAGAGCAATACTCAAATCTCAATTCTCTTATTCTTGGCCATCTTAACTTTAGCTTCTTAGCTTAATGTTAGCTCCTTAGCTTATGGAGAAAGAACAAACATTATCAAGCTGAATCCAATAACCTTTTGTGGGAGTCAGGACAGTTACGTCAGTCTCCCAAGAAGATGTTTGTGAATTATAATAAAGAGGGGCTTGAACTATTGTGCATCCATCATTTACGTCTGCAACATTTTTTATTGTTGTAAATGATCCGATTATGTTCCATCCTTTTGAAAGGCCAATTGCGCTTATCTGCGTGCTTCCTGTATATTCCATTTTGCACTCGATATTACTGTAAACCCAAAATCCTTTTCCTACAGGCGTTTGGCTTGTATATTTCGTCCATTTTCCGCTTGAAGCATCCCAGAAATAATAGTTAAGAATTGAAGATGAGCAATTTCCTCTCAAGCCAATGGAATCAGAATTAGGAAATGAAATCAGGTTCCAACCTTTGTAAATTTGAATTTCTCCTTTTACAACTGGAGGAGTTGTTGTAGTTGTTGTCGATGAAGTTGAGCTTGTGGTTGTCGTAGTTTCCGTATTTGTCAAGACAATGATTGACTGGATTTTATGGGAACATGCTACAGCACCAGGATCACCCCAACAAATCTCGCATGTGTCCGGATCTCTATGAAAGTCATATCCAGTTGGCGAGTTGGTTATTGTGCACACAACATTGTCTCCAGTCCAATCCCATACCCTGTAGTTGAGATTCAACGTTCCTGCCTTAATCGCTTTCAAAGTGACTACGACATGATCGTTGTTGCTAACATTCCACTCCACTACCTCACTACCGCTCAAAAAATTCTGATAAATTATTGTGCCTCCAGTCGAAGAAACAAAATCTGCAATATCGTTTGCCCAGTTCAAGTTGATTCCACCATTATCATTCATGTCATGAGTATATTTCAGAGTGATAGAAAAAGAGCTGCCTTCAACGACTGAAGATGGGGAAGATAATAATGTAATATGAGGCCATTTGATTCCTTTAAAGCAGTTGAAAGTTGCTGCAGTAGTCACTGTTGTATATTGACCTGCTGAAGATCGACATCTTCCATAATATGTATTAGTTGCTTCCACGTCAGTCGGGCAAGTATACGTGCATGATGGATTGGATGCAACCGCTCCAGAATAACACCAACAGTTTGTTTGGCTCGTAGCATCGCAGTTTGTGCAAACAGAATTCTTGCAAACATAACCAGCTACAGTATTTACCCCGTCACTACATGTGAATTGGAACGTGACTGCAGAGCCGGCTTTCTGAGGGTCAGGATTATCAGTAAGAGTCGGTGGGGAAGGAGTTGGAGTAGCAGCGAAAATAAGCTGAGTGAACTGTGAGAAGTAAGTTGAGTAAATTATGAAGAAAGAAAAAAATAAGATGTATAAAAACGCTTTAGATAAAGCTTTGTTATTGGAGCATAGTCGATTAAACAGATTTTTCTTCAAAATGTTCATCATCTATAAATAATATTTGAAATATTGGGAAAAAAGCTTCATTTTTAGGAAATGGGCGACATCAATATTCTTAATTAAAAATAAGGGCATTACTTAGAAAGCAGCTCTTTTATATCATCTTTAGTCAAATCAAAATTTTCTATAAAACTCTTCTTGAATTTTTGATTTTTCATCTCTATTTTAAAGAACGGCAGATATTCATTCCTGACTTTTCTCGTTGAGCAGTGCAGTTTTGATCCAATCTTGTCTAATATTTCTGATCTGCTCTTTCTGCTTGCCTTTGTCCTGCCAAGAATCATAATATTTTTCGGATATTCGTAACGAGTGAACTTCCTGTAAGTTCCTTTTTTCGCCATGGAGACACCAGCAGTCATCATATCTATCATATAACTTTTCATCGTCCAGTGCTGCTGAGAATGGACTTGTTGCCTGAACATGTCAGCCTTGCTGAGAGCTTCGAATGCAGCTGCAATTTCTTCCGAATCTTCAAACTCGTTGAGAATATTGCTCTCAATCCACCAAAAAATTTCCTCAGGGTCCTTGTCAGCCTGATTGACCGCAAGCTTCGCCGTAAGCGCTGTCTGAGTTTTGAAAATCATCCTAAGCACTTCGAAAATATTTTCCTCACACTCGCGAAAGCCAAGCGCTTCAAAATCACCAACAGAAATCTTCTTTCTTCCATTCGACAAAACTTCAAAATCATTTATCGCAGCACGCATGTCACCTTTCGCCCTGCTTGCCAGCATGCGCAAAGTCTCTTTGTCAACCTCAATCTTTTCATTTTCAGCTATCACACTCAATTTTTTCCCTATGTCCCATACAGGCAGTTTTTTGAACTGGACGAGCGTGCAGTAATTACGCAGAGTCCTGAGTTTGGAATCCCAAGGGTCGTTTGCCGTTAGAACGAGCGGATGAGCTGAAACTTTTATCAATTCAATAATTTCTCCAACTCCTCCCCTGTCTTCCTGTCCGGCAAGTCCGTCAATCTCGTCGATAAGAAAAATCTTTCCTCTTTTGAACAGGCTTTGCTGCTGTACTGATTTTCCAAGAGAATCTTTTATGTCAGTCGCGCTGCGGTAATCGCTTGCATTTATCTGAATCAGGTCAAACTTGTTCTCTGCTGCCCATGCTTCGACCAGAGCGGTCTTGCCAACGCCCGGCGACCCGTGAAATAGAAGCGCTTTCTCACCATGCTTCCATGTCTTGATCCATTTTTCGAACTGGATGACTGCATCTTTCTGCCCGACAAACTCATTCATCGAGTGCGGTTTGTATTTAGAGGCATAATTCATGCTATTTGTTTGACTAGTAAAGTAGAAATATTTTTGTTTAGCAGGATGTATTAACTCTTTTTATTTGTAAGCATGAACTGCGCAAGCAGAGCCTCGAGTTGAATGAGATCACTCCCGCCTTCTGAAATACGAAATTCATATTCACCACATTTTTCAATAAGCTTAACTTTCATTTCTTCGCTTATGCTGTCAATTGAATAAATTTGCCTATGGATTTCTCGAATTATGTCGCTTCCTGCAAGTCCTTGCTTCAGAAGCATGTCTTGCAAAATGTTACGGGCATCGCTGAACCGACCTTTCAATGTAGCTTCAAGCATCTTCTTCACATCGTCTGGCTTCGCACTCGAAGCAACATCGTAAACAATATCTGCAGTAATTTTCTCGTCAAGGGCAGCCGCTGCTTGCAGTAAGTTGGCAACTTTTCTCAAGTCGCCTTCACTGAGTGTTATAATTACATCGTAAGCATCGCTTGACATTTTCAATTTCTCGCCCTCTACAATTCGTTCAATAAATGTTTTGATATCCGTAGCCGTCAAAGACTTGAAGCGAAAGACAGCAGTACGACTCTGAATCGGCTCGATGATCTTGCTGCTGTAGTTTGCAATCATAATGAAACGAGAAACACTTGTGTAAGTCTCCATCGTTCTTCTCAATGCCTGCTGAGCTTCCTGTGTGAGCGCATCGGCCTCGTCAAGAATAATTATCTTGTAAGGAACTTCGCCGATCGATTTCATGCGTGCAAAATCCTTCACAGCTCCACGAATAACATCAATTCCACGCTCGTCGCTCGCATTCTTTTCTAGAACGTTCGACCTCCATTCCTTTCCATAAATCTCTCTAGCAATTGCCAGCGCAACAGTCGTCTTCCCACTTCCAGGCGGTCCTGCAAAAAGCATGTTAGGCACGTTGCGGTCTTTTGCAAATGCCTTTATCCTTTCGACAATATGCTTCTGGTTTATCACTTCTGTAAGTTTGAATGGACGATATTTTTCTGCCCACACAAAACTTCCATTAACACCTTTTGCATCTTTTTCTGTCATCATCTTCACATCTCTACTTTTCTTCTTCTCGTTTAATAAACTTATATTCAAAGATTTAATCTTTTTCTAGGGTAGAAAAATGATAGTTGCTATAACAGGGGCTGGCGGAACAGGCAAGACCACAGTAGCGAAAATTCTGCAAAAAAATCTGAAGTGGAAGCTTGTTAGGCCAGATGAAGTAGCGAAAAAGAAGAAACTTTATCTCGGATATGACAGAGAACGTAAGAGCTTGGTCGTTGACCTGCCAAAACTGAAAAAGGAAATGAAAAAAATTGCAAGGAAGGAAGAGAATTTGCTGATTGAAAGTTTGTATGCGCATTTCTTTGATGCGGATATTGTTGCCGTTCTGCGATGCGAACCGAAAGTTTTGGAAAAAAGATTGCGAAAAAAATATTCCTGGCCAACGAAGATCGTGGAGAACAAAGAAGCAGAGATGATTGGGATGATTACGCAGGAAGCAGTTGATCAGCATGGAAGAAAAAAAGTTTTTGAGTTCGATACGACTCGAACTTCGCCAGCACAGACGGCAAAGCAAATTATGCAAGTTTTAAAGGGAAGCGGAATGAAAAAGAAATATAGAGCAGGTAGAATAGATTGGCTGGAAAAAATTTAAGGAGTATAAAAGGAATTGCAAATCACTTTGAGGCTTTTCAAAATATTCTTGTCGTAATTTTCATAATATTTATAATTCTAGCGCTCTATTTCTTGCTGAGCGCGAATATTCCAGGTCTTACGTAAGGTTTATAATTTTGTACTGCTAAAAAATATACTATTAAAAAGTGTATTAGTAAAAAATTTATTCGAAACAGAGTGAGGAGATAAAGTGCCCGCACAACTTTTATTTATAATGGGAATAACACTATTTCTTTTATTCGGATTTCTCTTCGGCATTCTAGCAGGCGTCGGCTATTACGTCGGGCTGTCTGGCTATGTCATAGTAATTCTTGCTGTCTTGCTTGTTGCTTTTCAGTGGCTGATTGGGCCTAAAATAATTTGGTGGACAACTAATATGCACGAAATAAATAAAAAGGACTATCCTTGGCTTTTTGAGATGATTGCAAGAATAAGCAAGAAAACTAAGACGCCAATGCCAAAAAAAGTTGCAGTTGTTAACACAGGCGCCCCTAATGCTATGGTGTTCGGTCGCACTCCTTCCTCAGCAACCCTTGCTGTTACTCGAGGTTTATTGAGCAGTTTGAATAGAGATGAAGTTGAGGCAGTTATTGCGCACGAGCTCGGGCATATCGCTCATAGAGATATGGTAGTGATGACGATTGCTGCTGCTATTCCAACGATTATGTACTTCATCGCCCGTTTTCTCATTTTCGCGCCTAGTGACAAAAACAGGAGAAATGCAGGGTCAGCAATACTGATTGGACTGGCAGCATTTTTAATTTACTTCATTACAAACTTACTTGTGCTGGCTCTCAGCCGAATAAGAGAATACTATTCCGATAGATTTTCTGCATCACAAACTCGTCCTAGGAATTTGGCAAGTGCTCTTGCAAAAATTGCTTATGGTCTCAGTACTACGAAAGAGCATGGGAATGATGCAGCTCGATCTTTTTATATTGCAGATCCTCTTACCTCAAGCTATGAAATGAGCCATTTTTCTGACAAATATGCTGACTTACAGCTTAGCGAAAAAGAGCTGAAAGAAGCGATGGAATGGGAAAAGAAAAATCCTTTTGCAAGAATCAGTGAAGTTTTCATGACGCATCCCTTAAGTTGGAAACGCATATCAATTTTACTTGAACTTGACAAAGAATCTTCTAGAAAAAGCTGATGATTTTCTTTCTAAATAAAAAGAAAGGATAAAAAATAAAATTAGTTTGTTTTCAATTCTGAACAACGACGTTTGCATAAATCCTGTCGATGTTATTTTTACCAGAATCTTTAGGAACGATGAAGACAGTATATTCGCCGTTGACAATGTCTTTTGTGTGGAAGTCAAGGCTCCATCCGTTGCTTCCATCAGGATCGAAACCCAAATTAGGGTCAGTGCTATCACTATACTGATTTTTCGGCACCATACCAAACCATACTTCCGCACTGTTCTTCGGCGCTTTCGTCAATCTTATTGTCATCAACCCCCCTATCGTCTGTCCGTTCGTCGGATACATTTCAATTCCTGTCTCTGCGCTTTGTACGACAGTTTTGTTTCCTGTGTAAGTAATTTCCTGTCCCTTTGGTTTAAGAAACGGAACTTCTCCTTTGATGAAGAAATAGGCAGCTACAGCAATTATGACAACTATTCCTACAATAATCGGCCATCTTTTTATCGACTTAACTTCAACCACTTTTTCACCTTATATTTATTTTGCTACTTGATCTATTCTATAAACTTAATTTGATTTCCACCTTATATTTATTTTACATATTCTATTTTCTCTATTTTCATTTACTTTGCAACCTGATTTACAAATGCAACTGAGAGTTTGTTCTCACCCGAGACTGCTATCTGGAATGTGTAAAGTTGTCCGGAAATGAGGCATGGAGAAAGTTGTATGCTCCACTTGCCGTTTGAGAAATGTGTCGTGTTGATGTATGTCATTCCCATCACAGACACGCTTGCATTTCCTTGGCTGATATATCTTCCTGTTGATATGTCCGCTGCCGTGCCGTTGAAGTACCATTGCTTCGTAGAGCATTCTTGAGTCTGAGTTGTGGATGAACCGCCACCTGCGACTAGCTGAACATAACCCAACTTATTGTCAGAAGAATTCACTATTATGCCTACAGTAACTCTTTTTCCTGGGACGTTGGGGAAAGCGCATGGCATCTCGAAATACCCGTTTGTGATCGTTGAATAATCAGTATCACCTGTCTCCTTGATTATGTAAGTGACTGTTCCGCTTGCGATGGGATTTCCAGTCTCTGCATAAAATGCATTTCCTTTAACTATGCAAGATGCTGAAACTGTTGCGAAATATGTCTGCACGCTTGAAGTGTAGTTTGAGTCGCCGAGGAAGTAAGCGGTTATGTTGAAAGTTCCTTCGTTAGTCAGCTTCTTTATATAAGTAAATGGAGTTGTCCCTGACTGCGTCCCAAATCCAGGCATGTTTGAGGTAATGTAAACAGTTTTGCCAGTGACATTTAGTGTTGCGGTGATGTTTGCCCAACCATTTGAAGAATAAGTTTTATCCGCTTCAGTCCCGTTGAGGAACATTCTGATTTGTGTAGTACCTCTAGCAACAACTAAGTTGTTGTTGAGACTTGATGAAGCCGTATAGTTCTCAGTAGCACTTATAGCACAAGAGTAATTGTAAGTACCAACTCCAAGCGTTGTTGTTTCATACTGTGGAGAGCTCGTCCCACTCGCAACCTGCGTTCCATTTCTAAATAATGTAAGAGTCGAAGTCGAATCTCCAGCGACACGCGCGCACTGAGCAGTTGTCTGAGTTGGATAAACAACACTCGATGACGGAGACAATGAGACTGAGATTGACGGAGCAATCTGCCCGACTGTAACAAAGTAGTTCTTTCTCGCAGAAGAATAGTTTGCATTTCCCGATGTGAAGTATGTGTAGTTGTATGCGCCTGCTGAAGGATTTATTACATCTGAAATTGGATTTGTCGAGCCGATTGTCGTAGAGTTTCTGTACAAAGTAAAACTAAACGATGAGTCAATGAAAGCATTTGAATTATACCATGCAGTTGCATTTGTTCCTGCTGGAAAACTATAACTTTTGTTCCCTTCCGTCCCGTTTATTGTCAGGTTCATGAAATTCGCAGCGGAAGTGTTCTGACTTATTGCGAGATTGTTGTTCAGTGTTGAAGCTGCGGAATAATTTGCAGTTGCACTTGCTATGCATGTATAGTTGTAATTGCCAGCACCAAGTCTTTTTGTCTCAGACTGCGGAGAGCTTGTTCCACTTGCCATTTGTGTCCCGTTCCTGAACAAAGTAAGAGTTGAAGTAGGATCTCCGGAAACTCTGCTGCAGCTTGCAGTTGTCGAAGTTGGATATGTTGTCGTAGATCCAGGAGAGAATGATACAGACAATGATTGTGTTGCTGCAGTAACGTTCAAATTATTATTAACACTTGTAGCTGCGGTGTAATTTTCTGTTAAGCTAATAGTGCAGCTATAGTTATACAAGCCAACAGCTAATGTAGATATTTCTGACTGTGGCGAACTAGTTCCGCTCGCAACCTGAGTTCCGTTCCTGAACAAAGTAAGGGTTGAACTTGAGTCTCCAGATACTCTTGAACAGCTTGCTGTAGTTTCAGTCGGGTAAGTGACTGTGGATGATGGAGAGAGACCTACTGACAAGGAAGGCGTCGCTCTGTTAACAGTTAAAGTAGAACTATTCTGAGCATTCGTATAATTCGAAGTGTCTGAAATATTCGCAACATAATTATACGTAGCAGCAGCAAGAACAATGTTAGTATTGTTTTGAGATGTGATATTAACGCTATTTCTGAACAAATTACATACCGTTGCATTTTTAGAACTGCAATATTGAAGGACTGACGTTCCATATGTTATCGACTGAGTGTAAGGAGAAATTATGACGTCAGCATTAGTCCTGCTAACGATAAGATTATTGTTGACAGATGACGCAGCAGTGTAGTTCTGCGTTGCATTTATTGTACATGTGTAATTATACCCTCCATATGGCAATGTAATAATTTCTGATTGTGGAGAGCTTGTACCGCTTGCAACCTGCGTCCCATTACGGTAAAGAGTTAGTAGTGAGCCAGAATCTCCAGCCACTCTCGAACAGCTAGCAGTCGTTTGAGTTGGATAATTGACAGAAGACGATGGTGATAAGGAAACTGAAATTGAAGGTGCAATTTTATTTACTGACAAGGTTGATGCGCTAGAAGTCGCGGAAGTGTAATTTTGCCCGCCAGTGCTGTTGTAAATATAAGAATAATTACCAGCACCTAGTGTGATTGTTTCAAAACTTACAGTCGGATAAGTTGCAACTAAACTATTGTTTCTGTAAAGTTTGCATGTTACATCATCTGCTCCTGTAGTCGGGCAGCCATTTCCTTGAGCGGTTGTCGATGTTCCGTACGCTACAAAAGCACTTGGAGTGAGAAATATTGTGAGAGTCATTGATCCGCTTTGTGAAACAGTGACAATGTTATTTACGCTCGTTACTTGCGAGTAATTTGTAGTCGCGCCTATCACACATGTATAGTTGTATGTTCCGGCCGGAAGTGTTGCTATTTCGGATTGAGGAGTAGTCCCTGATGCTTTCAGCGTCCCATTTCTATATATGTATATTGTTGAGGCAGAGTCTCCAGATGTTCTTGCGCAGCTTGCAGTAGTTTCAGTTGGATAAGTGACTGTTGAGCCTGGCGATACAGAGAAAGAAGTTCCTTGCGATGCTGGAGTTATTATCAAAGTCATGTTAGTAGCTGAAGCAGAAGTCCAGTTTGCTCCTGTATTACTAGAAAAGTTGTAAGCGACAGTTCCAACTCCAAGTATTGCATCATCGATTCTTGTCCCTACAGAATTCGGAGTAGATGCGTTTGTAGTTGTATAGTTTCCCCTATACAAAGTACATGTGACATCAGTTCCTCCTGTCATCGTGCAGTTGCCTCCAGTAGCTCTTGATGCAGTTCCATAAGTTATCGGAGAAGATACATTCAGCGTTAGATTCAAAACAGGAATTCCTTTCAATACAACTAGAGTTCTATTCAAGGAAGACGCCGTCCAGTTGGCATTAGCTGCTGAAGTGTAGTTATATCTTATGGTTGAATTTCCTTCTGCAGTAGTTGCAGTCACGTTCCCAGTTCCTATTGAAACATCATTTCTAAACAAAGTGCATGTCGGATAAGTTGCATCATTTGCCGGAAAGCCACACGTTGTTACCAAAGAACTTGTCTGACTATTACCAGAATATGTTTTCTGTTGAGGAGATGATGTCGAACCATCCAATGTGAAAGTAAGAACTGGTGTACCTTTACTTATTGTGAAAGGTATCGGAGATGTAGTAGTGTTGTTCCAGTTTCCAGCAGTATCTTGTGCAAACCATCTAAAGTTGTAGCTACCTGCTGCCAAATCCTTCATAGTGTTGTTGTAATAAACACTTACTTGTGAAGAGGGTGTTGTGTTTGCTCCATTGAATTCAAATATTATTTGGTTTAGTGCAGTATCATCTGTCCATGTTGCATTGAACATCAATGCCAAGAATTTTGAATAGGTTGCAGGCGAGCTGACATTTGTTATATTATTCGTAAATCTTGGAGCAATTCCATCACATGTGAATGTGGCTGCGGCAGTTGCTGCTGTGTATTCACCAGCAGAAGAGCGGCATTGTCCATAATAATTATTAGTACTAGTTGAACCAGCCGGACATGAGTAAGTGCATGAAGGGTCGGCTGCAACTGCTCCAGATGCGCACCAACAATTTGAAGTATCTCCAGACAGACAATTCGCACAATCAGAAGCCTTGCAAACATATCCCTCCACATTATTGCCTGTATCACTGCATGTAAATTGGAAAGTTACTGAAGAGCCACCTTTCTGAGGGTCAGGGCTGTCTGTGAGAGTTGGAGGGGAAGGAGTAGGAGTTGCTGCAAATATAAACTGAATGAATTGCGAGAAATAAGTTGTATAGATTATGAAGAAGGAAAAAAGCAAGAGGTAAACAAAACCTCTTGCCAAACCTTTTCTGTCGATGGATATTCCAGCGAAACTATTTTTTAGTATTTTTAATCTGCAAACCGACAAGAAAAGTACCAACATTTTTACAAATCTGCCAAAAATTTTAGAAAAAATGGAATAAGTAGAGAGATTAGAATTGATTTTGCAAAAAATATTCATGGCTGAGCTATGCTTATAGCTAGAGTTATCATTCACCGGAAATACCCACCAACGAGTCAAACTGATTGACTGATTAAATAGTATTTAGAAAAGGCAGAGAAAAAAGCTTCTATTTGATAGAAAATGATAAAAATAATTATTTTAATTCAAGTAACAATGGCAGTTTCATAAGCATGACCATTCTTGGTCTTGGTCTGATATTAACTGTAAATATCTTCTCAAGATTTGCTTTTCAAATAAAATGCCAAATCTACTCCAATTTTTGTCAATGATGCAACTTTACCACTTTTACCATGATCAGTGATTAATTGTCTGTTAATCAATTCTCTAATAACAGATTGAAAACTTTTCTTTACTCTAAACTTATTTACAATTTCTGTCCATTTAATTTTGGAAGCAACCCTTTCAGTAGACGTATAATTCATTCCGATAATTTCTTTTTCTAACATTCGGATTAAAATTTCTTCTTCGTAAGGTTTTAGCATTGTATTCACTTAACTGAATATCTATAACATTTAAATGTATAAACTTTTATTAATAATTATGCCACAAGATCCATTAGAAACTATAGGGAAGATTGAAAGAACACTTCTTGAGTCAGGACGGCCAATGTCCATTAGTAGATTGTCAAAAAAAACTGGATTGCACTATACGACAGTAAAAAGGTATGTTACGCTTTTGGAGTCCATAAAGAAAATGCCGCTGATAGAAGTCATAAGTGGCGAAGGCACTACATTAGTCAGATTAGAAAGAAATTTAGCAAAAATGAAGGAAGAGGAAATAAAAAAAATAATAAAACAACATTTTCCTGAAATGGACGAAGAAGAAAAAATGTTGATAAAATTATTAGATAAAAACGCTGTAAATAAAGAAAAAGCAATAAGACTACGAATTACAAAATTTGTTGAAAATTTAATAAAATTAAGTAGGATAAAAAAAACAAAAGACGGAAAAATATATCTGACAGATTTAGGATTTGGTATAGCATCTGGTGCTAAGAAATTATATGATTGATTTTTTTAGTTTTATTGTTAGGAGTTAGGACTCAATAATACTTATTTTCTTACATAGACGATGTAAGTCGGAATGCCAGAGAAAACTTTTTCTCTTTGATATTTTTCTGCAAGATATTTGCTGAAGACTGGATTTGCCTCGTAGTAAGAATTCATGTCGATAACAACTTTCGGCTTTTCTTTTTCAAGATTTGCAACAACAGTCCGCTCGTCTTTGTAGATCAAGTAGCTGAGGAATGAATCGAGGTAGTTAAAGCTGATGGGAATTCCCTTCTCGAACATTATGTAGGTTGTGATTGAAGATTCGCCAAATATTTTTTCTCCCTGGGAAGTCTTGTTTGAAACAAAGTCAACAATTTCGAAAAAATGTTGCGAGTAGGCTGGATTTTGATAGTAGTCAATTGTCGGAAAGTTGTGGTAGATTGAAACCAAAATTATTGCAATTATTCCAAGCTGGATTATTTTGTCCTTGACGAGAGTGAATGTTCTGCCAAGAGCGATGAAAATGAATGCAAAAGAAAGCAAGAAGTAGTGGTAGATGATTACTGTAAAGCCTGAAAAAATCAGAGCGTCGATAAGAAGCGGATAAAGAGAGAAAAGAACTACAAGTTTTTCCTTTTTGGTTATTCCGATTATCAACGAGATTGATGCAAGGAAGATTGAAAAGAATCCGAATCCCAGATACTGGAAAGGAAGCTTCGGCAATATGTTTGGATTTGACTTTGCAAAAAGTTGGAATAGCATAGATTGATCAAGGAAGTTGAAGCCGTAGATCAAGTAAAAGAACAGGAAAAGTGCAGATATAGAAACTGTAGAATAAAGGAAGAATTTTTTCCATCTTAACTTCTGGAAGAAAAGTGTAATGAGCATTAGCGGGAAAAACAAAACTGAGAGATATCTTGTGAATATTGCAATTGAAAAGAAAATTCCGGACGCTAAATATTTTTCCTTCAGGGAAAGGTAGAAGGAAATCAGGATGAACAGAAGGGTCTCCCAGATTCCATATCCCTGGTCGGAGAATGCAAGAAAGACTGGAGTTATGATAAAGAGAAGCGAGCTCACGAGGGCAGACTTTCCATCAAACAATTTTTTAGAAATCAGAAACACCATTACTACAACCAGCGAACTTGCGAGGAGAGGGACGAGTTTTGCAGCGACGAGAGACGCGCCAAATAGTTTGAAAACTGCTGCAAGAATATAGATTTGAATTGGCGGATGGACGTAATTGAAGTCGTAATAAGGTTTTTGCCCTTCGCCAATGACTTTCCCCATCGAGTAATAAATATTTTCGTCAGAGAACGATGGATGAACGAGATAAAGTTTAATTAGAAAAATAGCTATCAGCGGAATCAAGATGAGGCTAATGCGCAGATGCTTTCTCATAAATGCTCTCCATTTTTTCTATGAACGATTTCCAAGTAAATCTCTGTAAAGATTCTTTTGAATTTTGGATGATATTTGCTTTTACATTCTCATCAGTTAATAAAATCTTAATTTTTTCTTGCAGGTCTTCAGTGTCTTCTGGTTTGACAAGCAGACCGTTGACGCCGTGAGTGAAAATTTCTGGCAGGCCGCCGACTGCAGCCGCTATTACAGGCTTTTCATAACTAAGCGCTTCTAGCGCGACAAACGGGAAAGGCTCATATTTCGACGGTATCACAATCATTTCGCAGCTTTTGATTGCACTCTTAACCATTTCATCTTCCAACGGCCCTGTGAACAACACTTTTTCTGCCAGCTCCAACCTATTCACGAGCCTGTCTAGAATTTTTTTATAACTGCTTTTCGGGCCTATTATGACAAGCATCGTGTCTGGAAATTCTTCGCTAATTTTTTTGAATGCCATGATAAGATATTGAAAACCTTTCTCCTTTGTCAGTCTTCCTACACCAAGAATTATTTTTTTATTTTGCAGAGAATATTTTTCCTTGAACTGGTTGTTCGTATCGCTGAAATTACTTTCTTCCACAGCGTTGTGCACAGTCACTATTTTCTCTGGACTTATTTTGTATCGTTCCTTTAATTCGTTTGATATGAAGTCAGATACACCAATTACTTGCTTGGAGCTTCTTCCGATAAATTTCACAAAAGTTTTTTCATAAACTCTGATTATTATTTTCATCAGCCCTTCCATCGACGAGTATCCATGCTCAGTTATTACAAGAGGTTTTTTCATAATCTTCGCGACAAATGCTGAAACTAACGTAGTTAAGTGATGAATGTCCTGTGCATGTATCACGTCGGCTCTATCACGTAAAAGATAAGGAAGCATGCCCAAAGGAAGCCTATATTTAGCCCCTTTCAGCGGTATGTCAAAGCTTGGAAAATAATAGACTGTGAAATTATCGTATACCTTTACTCTGCTATGCACAGTCGGCGTGCACGTGAAAACTTTCACTTCATGCCCTTTTTTGCCCAGCGCATCAGCAAGATAGTAGACATACTTCTCCCTTCCGCCGATTGATTCTGGGTACATCGAGTGCGTTACGAGAGTTATCTTCATAACAAAACATTAGGCAGAAAAAATAAAATACTTGGAGAGATTCTTGTTTAAATAACTGTTTTATTTAACTTAATATTGAATGGTGTGGATCATGGAAAGTGTAAAATATCTAACTTTATCGAAAAAGATTATTCAGAACAAACTGGCGATGAAAGGTCTTGCGAATTCCTCACTTTTTCGGCTTGATCTTGCAGTCACATGGAAATGCAACAGTAGATGCAGGTACTGCAAAGTTTGGGAGACCTACATAAGGGATCCAAGGTCTTTGAAGAGCGAACTTACCAAGGAGGATTATAAAAAACTTTTTAATCAAGTTGATGTAAGCTGGATTCACGTAACTGGAGGAGAACCTTTTCTGAGGGAAGATTTGCCAGAAATTCTCGAATACGCTTCTGAAAAAATTGGTAGCTTAATTATTATCGACACCTCAACAAACGGGCTTCTTACGGACAGAATTTTAGAGCAAGTCAAGAGGATTTTAGAAAACATTGATTGCAAATTTGTTGTCGGCGTTAGCATAGACGGGTCGAGCGACATACACATAAAAAGCAGAGGAGTCGTGGATTGTTGGAATAGAAGCATCTCAACTTATTTAGAATTAAGAAAGATGAAAAAGAGATTCCCAAATTTCGATGTGCATATAAATCATTTCCTTAGTCCGATAAATGTGAGCCATTTTGACAGATTTGTTAAAGAGCTTAAAGAAAAAGATATTAATTTTGATGAAGTTTCCATAGAAGTTGCCAGAGTCAGTCCAGCTTTCATGAATGAAGGAACTGTGCTAGCATTAGACAAAAACAAGACTATAGAAATATTAAAGAAGGTTGAGCATGCGTATTCTTCACAGAAACAGACTACCAGAATAAAGCTGAGAAAAAGATACGCCCGAGAGATGATTAATTATCTGAGCTCAAACAAAAGAAAAATCCCTTGCGCTGCCGGCCATTCCTCAATTTTTATCGATCCTTATGGGAATGTTCAGCCCTGCGGCCAGCTGAATGTACGAATAGGAAATGTTAAGCACGACAAAATAAAAGATATGATGCAATCCGAAGAGATGAAAGAATTTATGCAGAAATTTAGAACATGCCAACTTTGTTTGTCCGGATGCGAGGGAATTACTTCGATTGTTCAAGATATTCCATTTTCACTAATTTAGTGCAATACGATGCTATACTTATGAAAGTTCAATTAGTAAGCGGGTTGCCGATTGAAAAAAGAAAAGGCGGAGAAATCGATACACTATATCCTCCGTTAGGTTTACTTTATCTAGTTTCTTATTGCAGACAATTCATCGACAGTATAGAATGGAAAGTAACAGACGGCAACATTTTGGCGTTTGAAAAAACTTTGAAAGAAGTGAGAAAATTTCAGCCAGATGTTATTGGTATTTCTTTAAACAGCATGGGTGTTGTAGGAGCGTATAAGTTAATTAATCAAGTGAAAGAAGAATTTCCTGAAACATTTGTAATAGTTGGAGGTCCTCATGCAACCGCTTTGCCAAACGAAACTCTGCAAATGACAAAAGCAGATGTAGTTGTTGTTGGAGAAGGGGAGCAGACATTTCTTGAATTAATTAAACAAATAAAAAGTGGAAAAATAGAATTGAAAAAAATAAAAGGAATTTGCTTTAGAAACGAGGGAAAGTTCGTTGTCAGTGGAAAAAGGGAAGTAATAAAAGATATTGACTCAATACCGTTTCCAGCAAGAGAATTGATTGATTTAAAAAAATATCCAGGATTTGTTGTGAGAAAAAATAAACCTGAGACACACTACATTTCTTCCCGTGGTTGCCCGCATCATTGTGTTTTTTGTGCGAACAATGTTTGGTGGCATCAAACTCCGAATGTAAGGTTTCGCTCTCCAAAAAATATTTTGGATGAAGTTGAAGTGTTGAGGAATGAATATGGAATGAAAGAATTCTACGATCAGTGCGACGAATTCAATGTCAATCTTCCTTGGGCAGAGAAAGTTTGTGATGAATTTATTGCTAGAGATTTGGACGTGACATGGAAAGTCCAGATGCGTGCTGACAGGATTACGGATAGCATTGCCGAAAAATTATCAAAGGCTGGCTGTTGGTTGGTTTCACTGGGGATTGAAAGCGGAAACCAGAAAACACTGGATGGGGTTAAAAAAAATATCAGCATCAATCAAATTGTAAAATCCTGCGAGATTCTGAAGAAGCACGGAATAAAAGTTTTCGGCCTGTTCATGGCTTTCAATTGTTGGGAAGATAGTGGAAGACTGAAATATGAAGGTGTTAATGAAACCAGAAACACTTTGAAGTTTGCAAAAAGTTTAGTCGATAGAAATCTTTTGGATTATATTTCTTGGTCATTGACAGCTCCTTTTCCAGGAAGTAATTTGTATGATATAGGCATAAGACACAATCTTATTCCTAAGGAAGTTTTAGAAGGGAAAGAAGATTGGAACAACACGTGGAAAATGTTATTGAATTTACCGGGAGTTTCTAAGCAAGACTGGGAGAATGTCAAGAACGAGGGATCGAAATTGCAAGCTTACTGTCTCCTGAAAAATGGCTTCGCTAACAGATCTCTTATTCCACTTTATTTCCGAAGAGGAATTCAGGTGTCTAAATTAGAAATTAGAAAATTTTTCTCATTTTAAGTATTCATAAACTAATGTATTTTCAAATTCTTTGACTAGCTTTATTTTGGGAGAAGTAAACTTCATTTTCAAATTTTCTTTAGTTATGTTTGTAAAATCTGCATGAACGAGTACATATTTAACATTGGCCCTACTCATAAGACCCTGAACATCAGGAGAATCCAAATTTTCAAAAAGTTCAAGTGAACTAGGTAGTGCAGGTATGCCTGTATTTTCATAGTAAACATTTTTTATAGTTGTATACCACATATTGCCACATACGTTTAGTAAAAATTTTTCATGAAAAATTGATGCAAATAGATACGGGTTACCAAAGCATACAGCTTCTTTAGTTTGCGGATACTCCAATATGGAAAAATTGCCATTCTGCAATTTTAACCATTGATATACGTCTTCATTTCTTAACTTTATATTAAATATTGGTAATGGTACCGGATTCATTTCCAATATCAGCAAAGAAAATATCATGATTACAATAAACAATTTTAATTTTTTCCCTGATATTTTATCTAAAATTAATCCAAATGTTAATGATGCTAACAAAACGATTGAAAAATTAGTAATTACCATGAATCTTGCAACTACTCTCATTCCAAAAGAGTAAAATGGAATGATTGTCTTGAGTGTTTCCCAGCCTATTCCAGTAGAAAATATATAGAAAATTATAGATGACATTAAGAGTATTATCAAAAATTTATTCCTTCTAAAAAATAGAGAAAGAAGAGATAGGAAAATTACTACAGGAAAGATATAATAACGATTTAAGAAAAGATTAGGAAATGACGAACCTACATACATGCTGAAAATATTAATTGTATTTCCAGTTGATTCAGGTAATATGGGTTGTGGAAAACCACTTACTCCTTCTACAAATATGAGATGAAAAAAATGATAAAGATAGGGTAACGATATCAATAGAGTAACTAAACCAAAGATAATTAAATTTTTAATTAATGGTGATATTTCTTTGAGAAATGTTCTAGAAAAAAGTTCTCTGGAAAAAAACTTCGAAACTAATACTATTGTCAAAAAAAGAGACAAGAAATATGAAATCTGTAAATCTGACAATATTTGCAATGCGAATAATGTACCACAAAGTAAAGCGTACTTTTTATTCTTTTTTTCTATCATTTCAATGAAAAATAAAACTATCAGAGGCAGCAAAAAAGTTGATAATAAGTTTATTTGATTCTCTAAAAAAACTGCCATTCGATAAAACGAAAATGAAAATGCCATTCCAGAGAATAAGCTAGCTATATAACTCTGTGAAAAATGACAAGTCACCAAAGTCATTGAAATTCCCGTAAGAATAAAAGTAGAAAGCATTATAACATTGTAACTCAGAATTGGGTTGCCACTGATTAAACTAACAAAACCACTCAGGGCTATGTTAAATTGCGATTGAGTATAATAAAAGATCGAATTGCTAATTGTGTTAGCACCCATGTAAGGGTTATTCATGAAATTTATATTTAGCTTGATGGATTGAGAAAACCACCACGACTGAAATATACCAAATACCCAGTCATAACATAATTTATCATCATAAATATCTAATGAGACAGATCTACTTACCACACTATTAGATAAAAAATTTATCAGTGGATATGTGAAAATTATAGTTGTTAAAATGAAAAAAACGAAAATTATTAATATTAGACTCCATATTCTTCTAATAAAGAATTTTTTATGATTTAAATATAAAATATAAAAGATGTTTATGAAAATTAATGGTAATGACTGAATTATAAAATTTGATTCAATTTTCTCCATTCCGAAAGTATTTATGAAAATAATATTAAGTTCTGTAAAATTTCTTAAGAAAGAAAACAAAAAATTGAAAATTATTAAAAGCTCTATCAAAATTATGATAATCAAAATATATGATTTTTTATTCATAATTATGGAACTTCCTTTTATACAAATACACGATTTCTTTGAACCAGATTCCTATAGGAATCAATAAAATCAGCAGATATATCCAATACATGTTAACGTTCGAATGATATGGGTATATCCAATTTCTTGAAAAAGGAATGTCCCTTATATCAGCATCCCAATGGCCACTCATCAAATTTTCAATTATCATACTTTTTGGTCCGTATTGCAGAAACATAGGCATGTAATGCCCGTAAAGGCTGTTAGGAAGCATGCCGAAAGAATTTGTAATTTTTTGATATTTGTCTTGAATGAGGAGAGTGTTAAAATCTATTATCTGATCCTCCATCAGCTGCAAACTCAGAATATTGAAAAACAACGATAAGCATAGAAATGCGACAAAGACAAGCTTAAACGAAGTGTACCTAAAATCTTTGAAAGCAAAACCGAGAGCGATGGTGAGAAATGGAACTGTATAGTAAAGGTATTTCGGACCGAATGAATACCCACCATGCCATGTGATTCTGGCCGAATTGAAAACAACATAGCCAATGAAAACAAACAAAAATAAAAGTGCTTCTTTCTTATACGCATCATCTCGCAACATGTAAAAAAGGCCGACAATTGAAAGAATCAATATTGGATAGTAGAAGAACAGCCCCCTATACAGACCGATTAATACCTGATACATAACGCCTACATTCGGAACAAGAAAACCATACAAATTAAAAACTTCTTGCGGCACTGCTGGAAAGATGTTCGGATCCATGTATTTTTGCATGAAAGTAAAAGGATCGTGAAGAAGGAGGTAGTTGTACGACATTAGTGGCAGAAGGGAGATGACGAATGAAGCGAAGAACACCAAAGTTTTGTTAAAACTTTTTGTTTTGAGAAAGACGTAAAAAACCATGAAAAAGGCAGCAGCACCGATTGTGTAATCTGCCGTGAAGGAAACTCCCAGAAAAATTCCTGCTATTAAAAGTTCAGTCAGCTTATGATTTTTTTGTTGCCTGAGGAGGAAATAGAATGAAAGCAGTAGAAAGAAAATTGCAGTTGGAAGAACGTTGACGCTTAAAGAGTAGGGAAAAACAAGGGTTGCGAATCCGCAAACAAATGTCAAAATTAGCTTGTGTTTTTCTTTATCAAAAAAATACGACAGAATTTTATAAAACACTACAACAGAAAGGGCTGAAAAAATGACTGAAGTGCATATTGTGTAAACTATCATTGTTGTGAAGAATGGTGTACCGGGATTTTTATAAGCATATAAAGCGGTCTTGTTGTTATCAAAAATTTTAATTACATCTTTGTTAATTTCACTTCCTAAAATAGATTTTGAAAAAACATATGAAGGAATTCCAACTATTGAGGTAAGAGGTGCTTTGTCGCTGTAATAATGGCCATTAAAGTAAGCGCGATCTGAAGTCTGGTTTGCAAAAGAATCGATCTCAAATCTACGTTCATCAACAATAGCTCTTGTTAACGAAAAAACAGAGTTTTCGTACCATCCTCCCCAATGTATAAAAAACGCGGAAATTAAGAAAAACATAATGAATATTTTGATCTCAGTTTTTGTTATCTTCATTTTATCAGCCTATATCATTCTAACTCAGTTTAACTCAGCCTAACCATCTCATTCAAATGAAAGAGCAACGTGATCAACAAAAATATTCAAACATCTTTTATCTCCAGTTCCCTTAATAATATTTTCAATTTTACAACTTTCATTTGTTTTTAGAACAATGTTATTAATTCCGTTCTTTAGGTTATCTATTTTTACTCTGACTGAATTGTTTTTTGGAATTAAAATCTCTTCAACCTCTTTATTGTTTAAAAACACTTTCAAATGTTTGTCTTCATATCCTCCTGTTCCTACATTGAAGGTTATAGATATGTTTTGATTTTTGAAATCATTTCTAACAAGAATTTTGCCATCTTTAATCATCCAAATTACATTTTCGCTTGTTCGATTATATTGCCAACCTGTTACAAAAGTAATTGCATTATTAGAACCTTCTGAAAATTGAATGAAAGGTTCCCTACTTTCTGGAGTTACAAATCTGATATCAAGAGGTTCGTGGTTTACTATGCTCTCGATAAGTCTACTTCTTGGACCAAACTCAAAAAAACGTGGAATGTAATAATCAAAAATTGGATTTGCTAAAAATTCAAAAGAATTGATTTTTGATTTATATTTCTCAGCGACATTGACTCCATCTGGGCCGAGTAGTTCATCAACTTTAGGTTGTAGGCTTGAAATGTTGATAAAAACTGAGTAAACAAAAAGCAAAATGAATAAAATTTTTATAAGTCTATTACTATTGTTTAAAACAAAAATAGACGGTATCACTAAGAATGGTATAATATAAGTTAAATGTCTTGGACCAAAAAAAGCACCGCCCCACCAATCTTCTATAAGAGAAGAGTTTATTAGCAAAAAAAGTAAAAATATGAAGATTATTAGAAATGATTCGATTTTAAATTGTTTGTACATAAAATACAGTCCTGGAATAGAAAGCAGTAGAATTGGATAATAATAGAAAAGTCCTTTGTATGAATCAATAAGTAACCTAAACATTATAAATGGTTTTAAACTTCTTGGCAAAACCTGGAGAGCAAACGGCCATATTATTTGATCTATATTATCCCTCGTAAACACGATTGGATTACCAAAAATAAAAAAATTATAAATGAAAAGAGGCAATATTCCTAAAAATGCTCCCAAAAAATAATATACTACGTTTTTTTTACTATAATATATTATATAAATTATAAAAGCTAGTCCTATTAATATTGTAATTAAACTAATTGTTACTGAAAAACCTACCAGTATGCCAGCAAAAAGGATGTATTTATTGTTTTTGATTTTTCTCTCTTTTTCTTTGAACAATATATAAAATGCTAGGAAACATAGGAATGTTGCCACGGTCAAATCACTAAATATTAGGGCAGAAGGAAAAGCTAGTGTACCTAAACCAAATGTAAATACCAGTAACATTTTGTAGTTTTCTTTTTGCGTAAAATATTTAGAAATTTTATAGATTAGTACTACAGTAAGGGCTGTAAATAAAGGCGAAATTAAAACCGTTACTAATATCATTGATAATAAAATAAAAAATCCTGGATTCAAATAATCAAATAATAAAACATTATTAATTTTGTTAGTGAAGTGAATACTATCGGCAAGATTGTTTTGTATAAAGGATGTAGGAAAAAAGTTGTAATATAAAAATTTCCATGTTGCATATATAGGGATAGCAATAAAAGATAAACCTGGTTCTTTATCGCTGTAATAATGTCCATTAAAGTAAGCTCGATCAGAAGTTTGATTTGCAAAAGAATCTATTTCAAATCGATGCTCCTCGGCAATAGCTCTTGTAAGAGCAAACCTAGAAATTTCATTCCATCCTCCCCACTGAATAAGAAGTGCATAAATGAGAAAAAACGTAATGAATATTTTTATTTCTTTTTTATTTAGATATTTTCCCATATAATTAATTCTTTATATACTTTCTATAAATATTGATTTCCACACTATTTCTTGTGTAAGGATTAATAACTTTTTTGTTATCATTGAAAGTTATTATTTGAAGGTATTTTTAATTTCCGGTATCAATTTTAATTATGGCTTATTTCACGACTAGCTGGGATGATGGAAACAGTCTTGACTTAAAAATTGCAGACTTACTGCAAGAATATAATCTTAAAGGCACGTTCTATATACCAATCAAATACGAAAGAAAAACATTAAAAGATGGTCAAATAAAAAGAATTTCGAAGAATTTTGAGATTGGCTCGCATGGATTCGCACATAAAATAATACTTCTATTGAATGCAAAAGATGCTGAATCAGAAGTTGTTTCTTCAAAAAAAATTCTTGAAAAAATAATTAAAAAACCTATCATATCATATGCTTATCCTTTTGGAATATTTAATAAGAGAGCTGTGACATATGTTAGAAAAGCTGGATATGTATTTGCAAGGACTTCTCAAGAGTTTTCTATAAAAGTTGGGGATCCGCTTATGTCAAAAATTACACTGAGAGCTTCAAATAATTTCTCAAAATTTTTATATCCAGAATTCTTTCATTTAATGATTAAGAGTAAATTTAAATGGAATAATTTAGCAAAAATTATCTTTAGAAATTGCAGTCGTCACTCTTTTTTTCATCTAATGGGTCATTCATATGACCTTAACAAAGAGAATTTCGAAGAAGAACTCATTGATTTCTTTGATTATGTAAGAAAATCTGATTTTAGACCTATCACAAATTCTCAAATTCTTAAGGTGGGAATTTAAATGAATCCACACGTTTCAATCATAATTCCCTCTAAAAATTCTTCAAAAACAATTAAAAAGCTTTTAGACTCTATATTTGCTGAATACGATAAAAGTTTTTTTGAAGTTATTGTAGTGGATTCATCAAATGATAGCACGCCGAATATTTTGAAAAAATTTCCTGTTAGAATTTTTCGGCTACCATTCACAAAGCAAAGAAATGCAACAATTTCTAGAAATATAGGAATTTCAAACTCACGCGGAGATTTTATATATTTTCTAGATGCTGATTCTTTTCTAGAAAAAAATTGGCAATATCATCTTAAAAAAATAATAAAATCTGGGATACAAATTTTTGGCGGTCCGGTCTCGACGAGAGGCAATATTTTTGACTTTTATTGTCAGAAAGCAATCAAATCGCCGATGAGACATATTCGCAAATCTTACAAGATTTATAAATCAAACTTTTACAATGGAAACTGGCCTCTTGCGGCTAACTTAGGCATAAAAAAGGAAGTTTTTGATAAAATTGGAAAATTTGACAAAAATATGGAAAATTATGAAGAAGTTGATCTTTTATGGAGGGCTTGTCAAAAAAATATTGAAATTCATATGCTTCCATTTCCAAAGGTTATACATTCATATAGAAAGAGTATTATTGACGGAATAAAAACATACTTCAGATACGGGAATGGTTTTGGTAAATTTGTTGTTAAGTATCCTCTTAATTTTCTCAGCATATATAGAGTGTTATTTATTTTATTATCAGTTAGCCTTGCTTTATTACTGATTTTCTCGGCGATTTTTGCCAGAAAAGATCTACAATATTTTCTATTACCAATAATTGGACTATATGGCTATTATCTGACTATAAACAAGTTTAATAAAAAAATTTTATTACTTCCATTTTTTGATTTAATTTACCTAGGAATTTCATATAGTCTAGGAGTTCTTTACTCGATTTTCAGCAAGTTACTTAAGAAAAATTAAATTGTGGGGCCGCCGAGATTTGAGCTCGTGTCTCAAGCGATCTTGAGCAAGCTTCCCAAGGCTCGAAGCCTAGACCAAGCTAGACCACAGCCCCTCTCTATCTTTATCGAAAGAATATTTGTTTGTTAAAAACAAAAATAACTTATATGGTTACTTTTGGAAACACTTTAAGGTAGCAAGAAGAATTCCAGCAAGCTGGCATTCCAATTGATCAAGGAATTTCAATCTTGCCTTATGAATTTTCTGCAGAAGAATGGAGTCTTGCTTTCAACTTGAAACGAACTGATTCAGTTGCTTAAAATTTAACTAGAATTTAAAAATAAAAATAAGTTATAAGATTTATATTTAATTGTCGAAAATCAAATAAATGAGAATACTATTAATAAATCCAAAGTCTGATGAAGGAAAATTTGGTCGATTGTATCATTCATTACCATTTTATGTAAATGCAATATTTCCACCTCTAGGACTGGCATACATAGGAGCTGTTTTAGAAAAGTCAGACAATGAAGTCACAATATTAGATGCAAATGCTTTGGATTTAGAAATTGATAAGATTGTTAGTTATGCTAAAGACTTTAAACCAGATATAATTGGAATAACATGTCAAATAACAACGCTCAAAACATGTTTGAGTGTTGCAAAAATTATTAAAAAAGAAGTTAAAAGTATCAAGATTATTTTAGGAGGACCGGTCTTTATTTTTAAAACTATAGTTAAAGAGACTCTCAGAAATTCTTTTATAGATTTTATTGTAATCGGTGAAGGAGAAGAAACAGTAGTTAAACTAGTTGATGCTTTGAAAAATAGTAATGACTTATCTGAAGTTGATGGAATAGGTTATAAAAAGAAAAACAAAATTGTTTTTACTGCATCTCGCAAATTGATTGAAAATCTTAATTCAATTCCATTTCCTGCTTATCATCTTTTGCCAACAAACAAATACAAATTAAACAATAACAAAGTTTGTTGCATCTCAACAAGCAGAGGGTGCGTTTTTGACTGCAAATTCTGCGGACAAAATTATATGTGGGGGAGAAAAGTTAGACTCAGAAATGCAAAAAATATTGTCGATGAGATTGAGCACTTATATAAGAATTTTAGCGTTAGATGGTTCAAATTTACGGATGATTTATTCACGTTCAATTCTTCTCATATAAAAAATGTTTGCAAAGAAATCATTAAACGAAAATTGAAAATTAAATGGACATGCCAAACTAGAGTAGATTTTGTTGATGAAGAAATGTTGAAACTGATGAAAAAGGTTGGGTGTATATCAATTTGCTATGGTGTCGAGTCTGGTTCAGAAAAAACATTACAATATATTAGAAAAAATATTTCTCTAAATTTAATAAAAAATACATTTAGATTAACTAGAAAAAATGGGATTTATCCTCAAGCATCATTTATCATTGGATTTCCTCATGAAGATGAAAAAGAAATTGAAAAAACTGTTGAATTTGCAAAAAAATTAAGAGCTATTAATTATGGTCTTAATATCCTCTTTCCAATACCAAACACCCCTATTTATAAAGAAATTGAAAGGAAGAGACTTTTTAGCAAGCCTTTTATAAGAACTACCTTTTTGTCCTCAAGGGAACTTATAAAAATAGCTAATAGGAAACACACTAACCTTTTGATAGCGGGTTTGCTAAATTTGTTTGTTAATAGTTTAGCTAGAATAATAGAAAATCCTTTGGAAACATTTGAAGTATTAAAGGAATTTGGACGTATGTTTTTATAATAAACAGATGATTCTATTCTTCCTATTTTCTAGAAAATAAGAAGAATTATTAAATATGAAATGAATTCATGAACGCCATAAAGTTTGTTCCTTATAATTGAAAATCTTTTTAAATCTAGAGGTGTTTTTGACAATTTATATAAACGGTAAAACGAAAATAGAATAGAAATTACAAATATAAAATTTGAATAAGGATTAATAAAAATAAAAAATACAACTATTAATATGTATATAATTAAAGAGATTTTTATAATTAATAGGGATCTTTTAAAATCAAACACCACTGGAAAAGATCTAATGCCACTCTTTTTATCATATTTGAAGTGTGCAATTTGATGAATAATCTCATGAAAAAAAATATAAAGAAAGAATAAAATCAAAAAAACTGTTGCTTGCTCAGGATATGTGCCATAGAATGATAAAATAAATAGAAATGGAAGAATAGCGATGCAAAGTGAATTGATTGGTAATGAAAGGATATAATGCCTTTTAAGCCGAAATGGAGGTACAGAATATAAAGTAAAAAGAATTATTATAAAAGTCAGAGGAATTATAGCTAACAAAGAACTAAAAAATATAAAACTTACAAATATACCAAATAGAGGTAAAATACATAAAAATAATGCTTTTCTTTTGCCAAGCTGTTTAAGCACATTTCCCAAATAGTTTCTTTCTTTAGAAATAAAGTGATCAAAAAAATCATTTATTGCAAAGGAATATGCAAAAGCCAAAGCTAACTGGAAAAGTAAGAAAAATCCTTGAAAAAAATAAGTTTTTTGCACTAATACTAATGCAATAAGAGGGATGCCTAAATTTTTTATCCAATCTTTTACTCTATAAAATTTTACAAAAAATATTGTGTCGATCATAGTATTCTACTATTCTTTTGTAAATTTATTTGTTCTTGATTAAATTTTTCTATTGTAAGTCCCATTGGTTTGAAGTAAACTTCTTCCAACTTTTTCTTTCTTAAATTAGAATACGATTCTGCTACCTTTTCAGCAATATAAGAAATCTTTGGTGATTTATTTTTAAATTCAGCAATTACCGAATCAAGTATTTCTTGAAAGAAAAATGCAGAACCAGATGTTACAGCCACACAGTTATTAGATAAAGGTAAAATTTTAGATTGAGGATGTTCAAATTGTATAGCTAAATCCTCATCCGTAATCATTCTATCAGAGACTATTATTGCCTTTTTTCTTTCTTCACAAATTGTACCAATACATATCGTCACAGGTTTCGCCTTTTGTCTTGATCGCTTACAATTTTTATAATGTCCCTTAAGACTTAAATTCTCACTCTTCATTTGTTAAAACCTCCGAAGTGACGATAATGCAATAACCCTGTAAAAACAGGTAAAAAGAAACGATATTGCAACATAACCGTATTTACTGGTTGTCTAAATGTTAAAATAGCAGTTAACATAAATAGTACTTCTTATAGATTTTAGATTAAAATATTAATTGTTAAAGCAAAAAACAGAGAAGGTTCTATGAATAATAAAACAATAAATAAAGTTTGTGAAAATATCGTTTGCCAAAATTTAAAAATTAAACCTGACGACAAAGTAAAAATTATTTCAGATAAAAATAAAAAATCAATTAAAATTGCAGAATCTTTTTGTCATGCTATAAACAGAATAAATTGTGCTTTTAATTATACTCAGATTGAAAATAAAAAACATTTCAAATTTATGGATAGAAGTATAGCCTTTGATTTCATCAAAAATTATGATGTATTAATTTGTATCCTCAATGGTGAAATTGGCATAAACCCATTATCTGCTGGCAAAACGCTTAAAATAAATAAATTTCTTCTTTTAGAGATTATTTCAAATATAAAAAATGGCTTTATGAAAAATATTCTTGAATATGGCCTTTTCTATGGCAAAAAAACAAGAGGATTTTATTCTTACAAAATTAATACTAGTACTTTAATACGATTAACAAATATTAACCAAAAATTAATGATAAAAAATGCTAAAAAATTAAAATCGATTTTTGATAAAACAAGAAATATAAAAGTTATAACAAAAAAAGGAACCAACATTACTTTTTCAGTGAAAGGAAGAAAATCATTTCTAGATATTGGTGATTTTTCAAAACCTAAAAGTTTTGGTAATTTACCCTGGGGAGAAATTTATATTTCGCCAAAATTGGGAACAACTAAAGGAGTTATTGTCGCCGATGGAAGTTTTTCATATTTAAGAGGTTCAAAAAAGATAAAAAATCCAATTTTTTTAAATGTTGACAAAGGTTTTGTTTATGAAATTATTGGTTTATCAGAAGCAAAGATTCTTAAGAAGAGTTTGGAAACAATAAAAAAATTCACGAAAAAATTAGCGCGTATGCATAAAATAACATCTTATCAGAGTAAAAAAATGATTCTAAATTCTAATAACATTGCAGAGTTTGGTATAGGACTAAACCCTAAGGCAAGAATAATAGGAAACATTATGGAAGATGAAAAGAAATTGGCAACAGTTCACTTTGCTATTGGAAACAATTATAATTGGGATTCAAATTCTCTATGTCATTTTGATTTCGTTATTAAAAACCCAACTGTTTATTTTGATTCTCAAAAAATCATTTCTGAAGGAAAATTTATTTTATAGATTATTTTAAAATAATTCATTTTGAACTCAATTCAGATATTATTGGTGATAACTTACCAGAACTACTTCGTTTTATTTCATCAACATCTTCAAAGTCGAATTGAATATCTTCTCTGAAAAAGTTTTTTAACTTCATTTTGATTTTGTTAATCGTATTTTTGCTGAAATTAATTCCTTTTACAAATCTAATTTTTATTAGATTTTTTCTTTTTTGAATCAATTGATATTGTTGAATTTCCCAACTTTTTCTAGCGTTATCATATTCTATACAATTATTAACTAAAAAGTTTTCTAGAGTTATTGTGTTTATTTCTCTTCCACTTGGCATAATAAAAGAGTTTTGTTTTCTTCCTTTTGGATGCTCCATTAAAGGGAATTTAATTCCACATTCACATTTAAAATCAATTAAACTCCCAACATCTCCTGTATCGTATCTGATGAATGGCATAGCATAATTGAATAAGTTAGTTAAAATTATTCTTCCATCTTCATTTTTTCCTACACTTTCTCCATCTTCATCCACGAATTCTATAAATGAAGTATCAGATGCCATATGCAATCCATTATGGCACGAACATTCAGTCGCAACAGGGTTCACAGCTTCTGCCAGCCCATAAACATCATATACTTCAGATTCAAAAAATATTTCAAAATCCTTCCTAAAAACATCTGTCAATACTTCACCTGCACTACAGATTTTCGTTGGAGAAATTCTCAAATTCTTGTCTTTCTTTTCTTGAAGAATACTATGAATTATTGAAGGATATCCAAATATGAAATTAGGATTAATTCTTTCAATTTCAATTACCATCTTTTCAACATTTGGTTCATAAGGAATCCAAAAATGCCTCCAGATTCCAATTCGCTCGAAAAAAGTTTTCTTTCTTGGTCTCTCCTCAAAAAATACTAATTTGTCTGAAAATTTTACTCCAGTGTTTAAAAACATTCTGACAAAAGAAGCACCGACCAAATCACTCATTTTATCATTTATAAAAAATCTAAACGGTTGTCCTGTAGTGCCAGATGTAGATTCATAGTGGCATTTATCAACATTAATCTTTTTTGAAATAATAGAAGAAGGAGAATTTTTCAAAAAATCCTGCTTATTAATTATCGGAATTTTTTTCAAATCACCTACTGTTTTTATTGAATCGGGATTTATTTTGTTTTTATTGAATATTTTGTGGTAAAATGGCACATATTTATAAGCGTGCCTAATTAGCATTCTCAAATGTTTATTCTGAAACTTTTGTATTTCTTCTAGATTAGTTTTCTGATTTTTTAGAAGTATGAAATCATAATATCTTCTTCTTGGGAACATAATTAACAATTAAGTTACTATTAATTTATTACAGCGCTTTGTTTAATTTTGATGAAATATTAGAGAAGTCCTCAACTGTACAAATCTTACCTAGGTTCTCATTTGCTGGGCCGTTTACATAGCCAGGTATTATTTTCAATATGTTATTTTCGCCATATTGCGATGCGGCTGCAAAGTTGAAACCGTTTAATAATGATATAACCGCTAAATTAAAAAGTCGCATATTTAGGAAATACGGTAATCCCTTAATCAGGGAAAAAATAGATGAGATTTTAGATTTATTGTTGATTACCTTCTCCAAAATTTGATTCATTTTTTCTAAATCTCGAGTCTTTATTAGAGGTTCTATTTTATTTTTTTTGACTTTTAAAAATATTGGAGTTCTTATCAAGTATCTGAAGTTATTTTGAACTTTTTCCCCAAAATATCTTCTGACTATTTGATATATGTTATATCTGAATCTTTTGCTTTGAATGTAATTTTCGCGTTCTATATTATACGTTGCTTCTATTATTTTCAACACATCAGAAACTGCACAAATATCTTTTTGATTCTTTCCTGTGAACAATGCACAGAAAGCTATTCCTTTTATATGTTTATTCAGATTTGCAGCAAATTTAATTATTTTCGGAATTTGATCTTCATTTTCACCTGGTTTGATAACAGGATAGAACCATATATTCATGTTTTCTTCAATAAGATTCTTTATTATTCTAAGTTTAAGATCGAGGTAATCACCACCTCTCATTTTTATATAACTCTCTCTGTTAAATCCATCAAACTGTAATGTAACAATCTTTAATCCAGCTTTCTTCAATTCTCTAATATATCCTCTGTCAAGAAACTTGAGGCCATTAGTAGCAAGAAAAGGAGTATTTCCACTTTTTATTATTTTTCTTATTATATCTGGTAAATCATTTCTCAAAGTAGCTTCGCCACCAGTTATACCAATAAGTTTTTTCTTATTTTTTCTTAGCAATTCATCGATATCAGATACCTTCATGTCACTTGTTTTATCATATTTGCATGCTTGTGATTGTTCAAAACAAATTGGACACGACATGTTGCATCTGAATGTGGTTGTGAATGTTACAGTACTACTCTCATTCATTAATGCTTCCTTGACTTCTTTGATATTCCTCTTCATACCTACTTTGAGAAAATCTCGATTGATTCGATAAGGCAATATTGCTTTTTTATAAAATTCTGGATCATTTTCTATAACAATACTTTCTTTTTCGCCACAATTTGAACAGTCCTTTTCTAAAAATATTTTTCCTTCTTTTTCAATTATTTTTCCTTCTGCAAGTGAAAGACAATTACAACATGTCGCAAGTGTATGATCTAAAATAAGTTCATAATTAATTAGAGTCTGTTGAAGTTGCCTTTTCATAATTCTGATTTAATTTATTAGTATATAAACTTTATTTAAAAAACATCTTATTAAGAAGATAAAATGAAAGAAACAATTAAAAAACAAATTAATTTGTATGTTTTAAATGAACATAATGAAGCTTTCTATTTTTGGTCAAAAGAAGTTACTCAAAAAAGTCTTAAAAATATAACTCTACTTCATGTTGATGCTCATTTCGATTTATCAGTTCCGCATAGGTTAAACAAATCAGTTTTATTTGATATGAGGGCAATAAGAAAGTGCTCAAAAAATTTTTTAAATATTGAAAATTTTATTATTCCATCTTTGTTCACAGCAAGAATAAAAAAAATTATTAATGTGATGCCAGATGATTATTTTCAACAAAGCAGTAATATTTTTTATTTTCTTTCAAACTTTTTTGATAGAAAACATATTCAGTTTTATTTTGAAAATGTCTATCATCTTATAAAAAATAGTCTTTATTTAAAGAAAGATATTAAGCATATACCTTTTATTTTGAATGTGATACCAAGTAAAAACATACCCGATTTGAAAAAAATCTAATCTTAGATGTCGATTTAGATTTTTTTGCTCCATCTCTCCCTGTTTATAAAATCGAAATTTCGAAAATATCTTATATGAAATTAAAAAATTGTTTTGGAAACTATTTTGAAAATATAATACCTAATTTTAGGATATTTAAAGTAAATCAAAAATATTTTTTGGAATATAATGTTTCCTTTTCGACGAGAAAACACAAGGAAATTAATAAAAATCGTATTAAAGAAACCATTTCAAAAATATGTGCAATATTTGAGAAAAAAATCAATCCAGACTTGATAACTATATGTCGTTCAGTCTATAGTGAATATACAAATGTTAAATACCTGAAATTTATTGAAAAAGAGTTTATTAGAAAGCTTGAAAAAATTTATGATGCCAATCAGATTGATGTTAATGAATTCCCACTTAAACCTACAAATTATTGTTTATAATAAGTTTAATCATATGGAAATGTTAAATATATGAGAAGATATAATACCTTTTCTAAAATTGTCAAATCATATTTTTCTTCAGACAAAATTATAAATTTCTATTCTAATTTAAAATTACGTTCAGAAGAAAAAATTTTATTTGAACGGTATTTAAAAAATAAAGGGAATGTTCTTGATCTTTTTTGTGCTACGGGTAGAAATGCAATCTTTTTGGCAAAAAAAGGATTTTATGTTATTGGTGTCGATAACAATAAAAAAATGATTAAAAAAGCAAGAGAGCTGGCAAAAAATGAAAAAATAAACAATATAAAATTTTTTTGTATCGATGTATCGAAAATTAAATTCAAACAAGAAAGTTTTGATTATATTATTGCTATGGAAAATTCATTAGAACATGTACCTAATTCTTACACACGACAAAAGATTTTTAAAAAGATCTTTGGGGTGTTGAAAAAGGGCGGAACATTTATTACCTCTTTCCATTCTATCTTTTATCCTCCAATGCCTTCAATATTTATTAATTATATAGAGAACTTTTGTAAAATTCTACTTTCTAAAAATCAACAAAAATTTAATGATGTAATATTTAAGGATAGAGAATCAAATCTTTTTATATATGCACATTATTTTACACCTTTTGAAATTAAGATAATAATCAAAAGTTGTGGATTTTCTTCTTATAAAATATTTTCGATAAATGAGTTAAATCAAAAAAATAACAAAATAAAAAATATAAAAATATATTCTTTCCTAAGACCATTTTTATATTGCTATTATATAATAAAAAAATGATAAAAAATAAAAATAATTGAAAAACATTTCTGATTCATATATTTAATATATTTTCTTTTATGGCGTATTCTAAATAAAGTTCTTGATTTAATTGTTTATATAACAATATTCTAATTTCATATGTTTTATTTTTTGTTAGATTCGATAACGGAATAATACAATCAATTTTTCTATCGTGTTTTTGGGCTTCAGAAATATAAATGACTTTTATATTGCGATTACAAACAGAAATAAACCTTTGAGCGCATTGTTGATTTTTTTCAAATGTTATTTGAGTAGAACAATTTCTTAAATTATTATCAATTGTCTGGTCATAATTTCGTTCGAAGAAACAAAAAAAGGTCGCATTTCCTTCCCAATCATCATATAATTCTGAATGAACATAGATTTTATTTTCAGATTCATTCTTCCAATAAATGAATTTTTCTTTCGTAATTAATGGTATATCAAAAGTTATCGAAAAACTTTTAGATAATTTTGGCAATTCTTTGTAATTTAATTCCGCATCAAATGCATCTTTGGCTATCATTTCAGTAAACCAATTTAAATTAACGTTTGGGGATATGGCTTTGATAAGAAGGCTAAAAGCATAATTTTGTTTTTCATAATTTTTCAAGATTCTACCATTTTGCATAGAGTAACTATGAAAAGCATAATCGGGAGACTGGACGCTTCCTGAATCAATAAATTCATCACCACAGTACGAATGGTTATTATATAGATAAATTGTATAACTGAAACTTTGATAAGATGATTCTTTTTTTCCAACATCTAGAGGCTTTCCGTTATGAGTAATGAAAATTTTATATTCATGGTTTTCAGACGGAATGTTGGGAACTATAAATACAAAAAACGAAATTATGATAATAATTATTCCTAAGGTCAAAGCAATGCCAATTAATATTTTATCATTGATTCTAGGTTTTCCTGTTTCTGAATCTCTTTCTACAGCTTGAAATTCTTTAATAGGCGATATACCTTCTTTCCTAATTATTACTGGAACACTTGATTTTGTAGAAATTACATTAGGTTGGGTTTCTTTTATAGAAGAAAAAATAGGTGATGATTTTTCTTGAATTGGAGCTTTTATCACAGATTCTGCAATTTCTTTTTCTCTTTTTATTATTGTTTCTGGCGCATTTGCACGTACTTCGCTGCTTTCCCTATCTCGTGAGACTTGCGAATTTTGCAAAATTTTGTTAGAGGTTTTGTTAATATCTTCTTTTTTAGAAGTCTTTTCAAGCTTTTTCTTCAGCCATTCTTTGATTTCTTCTTCCACACTTAATATTTGAACTTCTCAATAAAAAGAATTAACTAAGAGCTAAGAACTAAATAACGGTAGCCGTTCCACCTGCATGCCAGCTTATTCTCGGCCTTATGTTAACAGAGAAAATTTTCTCTAAATTGTCGTCAAGAATAATCGCAGCGCCAGACCATCTTGGCAGTTGGTTAATATATTTCCACATGTCTTCAAGCAAGTAAGTCTGCATTACAGCATGTAAGGCGTCTATGTCCGCCTTTGAAGTGAGTCTATGTGAAATGACAAGATCGGTCTGACTTAGAACGTCTTGATGAATCTTATTTGGCATTTGTGTTATGACAATCATACTAACTCCCGGTTCACGTCCCTGCTTCGCTATTGTCAGAATCGGAGCTGAAGAAACTGTTTCTTGATCGGAAGGAACAAAGTTGTGAGCTTCGTCAATTACAAGCCATACTACTGGATATTTCTTTCCGCTTCCTTTCAATCCTTCAATTTTGGCAACTTCTTCCTCTTTTCTCGCAATGACACGGTATTGGTAAATCTTTCTCGTGAGAATTGCAACAAGAAAGTTACGTACGCTCCATGCTTCCGTCGCACGCAGTCTTGACACATCGACAATAGAAATTTGTCCGGGCTTCACAAGATCATCAATATTTATCCCACGTTCACCAAATACACCCCACTGTCCAGCAACTGTCAGCATATTCTCAAGCGCATCTTTTGCTTCTTTTGAAGTTTCATGATCATCTCTGATTTTTGTAATTATGTCATCGATAGTAAACTTCTTTCCGCTTTCAGTCAATTCATTAATATTTTTTTCAAGACTTATTGCAACTGGATCAGTTCGTTTCAAGTTGAAAGCAAGACTCCATTCCTCAGCAGAAAATTCGTAAGGCAAAATTGAAATTCCTTGATCAATTGGAATGCCAGCTTGCTGGAATTCTTCTTGCTGTTCGAAAGGAACGAATACATGAACATTATCAAACCCATGAGGTTCCAAATCCCAGCTACGAAGCAGCTCGCTTTGCTGATCGTTCGGTCGTTTCATGCTCCAAAAAATTCCCATCGTGTCAACCATAACGACAGCAACATTCTGGCGAAATTCTTCAGGAAGCATTGCAAGCTCTTCTACAATAACTCCAGCAGCGTATGACTTTCCTGTTCCTCTCTTACCAGAAATCAAAATAATATGTGGCCTCAATAAATCCATCAAAACTTTTGTAGTTGTGTGCGCATCTTCCCCAGTTCCAACAATATGCTTGCCGATATAACCGACACCACGAGTGCCAAAAACAGCCTGATCTTCTTTTATCCTTCCTATAACTGTTGCAAATGGCTGCTGCTCAACAAAACGATTTTGTTTCTTCTTTTCTTCGTCTTGTCTCAAACTACTTCCAAACAACACCATATAACCTATTTTTGTTTTTGTTAAACAAATACTATTTTGATTTAGCGATTTAATACGTCGGGGAGATCTGCTAGCTTGGTCTAGGCATCCACCTTGGGGTTGTTAAGCATTTAACAAAATGATAACAAAATGGTGGCAACCCGGGTTCAAATCCCGGTCTCCCCATCAAATCCTGTTAATTCACATATCCTAAGTCACATAACCCAATTTGTTCAGAGCTTCCCGATTCAATTCATTTAAAGTCTGCAAATTGCCACTATAACTTGCGAAATAAGCCTTTGTTACATTTAACTGGCTAAACCCACAATATCCTGGGCATTGACCGTAATCAGAATGAACATAAATATCAATAGTTCTTCCTTCAAATGGTGATAAATTAAGAGCAACTGATTTCTCTCCAGCTTGATAATCCACTAACTCCTTGTATAATATCAAACTGCTTGAATTTCGAATAACTCCAATTGTGAGGAGAATATTTGAGCAAGGGCACGGATTAGGACTTTTTACAGTCGCATATGAAATATAAAATATTGAAGAAGTATTTTTTGGCACTGACAAATTAGTTGTAATGTACCCAGATTCAAAAGAACTTTTTGGTGAAATTAAAATATTTTTACCAAAAAATATACCGTTTGTAAACCAGGTACTGTTAATCGCAGAAGAATTCAGCTCACTTACTATTTGTGATTTACTTTCGTCGTAGTTTGCTATAGTATACATTGTAGCCTCAATTTGATTTAAGGTAAAGTTCACTAAATTCAAACTTTTTAGTTTCTGCAGATTCGATTTATTAAACTCTTCAAATTTCGATAAGTAATACTCCCTGTCTTTTTCGTTAAAAATATTACGTTGTTCGTGAGGATCTGAATCAAGATTATACAAACTTAATTTATCAGAGGTACGATTATAAATAACTTTTATATTATTCATACGAATACTTGATAAATTTGCGCTGCCAAGTTCGGAATGAATTGTACGATTACTAATCGGACTATTTAAGAAATCAATACCCTGAAACTGAGATGGGGCGGGAATACCTAAAATGTTAAGTAAAGTTGGGGCTATGTCTATTAATTCAACAGGTTGGTTTAGTGTTCTAGAGTAGGAATGAGGTATTGATAAAATTAACGGAACATGAGTAACTTCTTCAAAAAGAGTGTAGCCATGGCCAAGTGATCCATGTTCATTAAGCTCTTCGCCATGATCAGAAAAAATTATTATAATCGTATTATTCGAAAGTCCGAGTTGATTAATCTTAGAGAATAATTGTCCTAAATAGTAATCGGTATAGAGTATATTTCCATCATATCCAGCGACAATATGATTCCAATCGTCAGTAGTAAGGTTCAGTATTCTTAAGTCCTCTTCTTGTTTATTTGTTAAATCAACATTTCCAGAATAATTTTTTTCGAAAGCACTAACATATTGTTCCGACTGACCATAAGGAGCATGTATGTCCATGTAATGCAAAAACAAAAAGAATTTTTTTGATTTTAAATTGTCCAGCAAAGGATAGATTCTTTCATTTCTTGCAGCAATCCCTCCATTCCCTTCTAATACGCTCTTTTCATCAAAACTGTCAAAACCTCTTGAAAAACCGTAAAAAGATCCTACATAAGGAGCGTCTACAAACGCGTTTGTATAATATCCGTTTTTGTGAAGGATTTCAGGTAAAGTTATTATACCAAGGTTTAATGACTGATTATCATCAATATTACCAATCGAATGTACTGATGGATAGAGAGAAGTGAAAACAGACATGAAGGACGGAAGGGTGTATGTTGCTTGAGTAGTTGCTTTTTTTACAACAATACCTGACGATGTCAGTTTATCGATGTTTAGGCTTGTATTTTTAGCGTATCCATAAATTCCTAAATGATCTAGTCTCAACGTGTCTAAGGCAATTAAAATTACGTTACAATCCTTACACAGGGTTTCTTTATTTTGAAAAGAGTAAAATGAATAGAACGCATATATAGAAATGGCAACTATTAAAAGTAAAAGTATCAATTTAATATTCATGAATAAGAAATCGTTTTTCCTTATGTTTATAGTTTTCATTTTGGTAATAGGTCTCGTGGCAGTTTCTTTGATAAAATCTTCTACGAAAGAACTAATTATTGCAGGAACAGGAAATTCAGGCAAGATTTTTGTTTACCAATTTGAAAAAGATGGAATTGCACGAAATCAGATAGATACAGGATTCAAACTTGTTCATGTTGTAAAGATTGGAGATGCATTAAACAATGGGAGGCAAGTAATAGTTGCAGGAGTATCGAATAGTTTTTATGGTCCCCCATTTGGCTGTTCCTTACTGCTGTATTATCCAGAAAGAAACTTCGATAAAGAATTAGTGGATAACGTCGGGGATTTGAGATGTAAGGATATATCAATAGGGGATGCTGATAATGACGGAAAAAATGAAATTGTTCTTGGAACTCATGGAGAAGGAATAATCAACTTATATGAATGGAATGGTAGCAAGTGGAATAAACAAGAGATAGAAAGAAATTTTATAAAACAAATTGATGAAAAAGAAGGAACAAACCACAAGGTCTCACTAAATAAACTGACATATAGTACAGTAGTTCAAACGGCTATTCATACAGTGAAAATTGGAGACGTAGATAATGACGGAAAAAATGAAATTGCTGTCACTGAGTCATCTCCTTTAGAATATACTGAAGGTCCACAAATAAGTTTTGTAAATATCTACAAGTTTGATGGCAAAAGTTGGAATAGAACTATAATACATAGGGTAACTGGTTCTCAGCACAGAAGTATTTTGATAGATGATGTCAATTACGACAGAAGTAATGAAGTATTGATAGGTACTGTGCCTGGAAAACTGTTTATGCTAAAATACAATGAAAATGGAAAAGGAAACTGGTCTTCGACTTTGATTTTCAACCAAACACTTGATAAAAATATGAAAGGAATTGACTTTCAAGACATCTATTCAAAAGGCAAAAAAACAATTGTTCTTGCTACTGGAATTCCAAATGGATTGATTTACACCCTTGAGTGGGGTGAAAAAGGATTTCAAAACAAGTTGATTGGAAACATTTCGCAAATATTTGAGCAGTACAATGTCATAAAGAATTTGAATTATAATTCATTAGAAGTTCAGGCAAAGGATGTTGATAATGATGGAAAGATGGAAATAATTGTTGGCGGAGAAGCTGACACAAGCCTTGCTTTAGATAAACTTAAACCGCAAGACAATATCTTTGGATGGGAAGCTACACCTTATGGTTTTCTTGTTATTTATAAATTTGATGGAAAAGTGTGGAATCCACTAATACTTGATAGTTATTCAGTCCTTGGAATGAATGTTGGTAATATTAGCTAATTGACCATATTAGTCTATGTCAGATTTCCTATTTCTTTAAATAACTAATAGTTTCAATTTTGTTGTATGATTAATGGGGTTGAATGACGGAGGGGACAAAGTGCCTTAATCGTCGGCTAGCTTGGTCTAGGCTTCGAGCCTTGGGAAGCTTGCTCAAGAAACTCAAGAGCGCTTGAGACCTGGGTTCAAATCCCAGCGACCCCACACTTTTCTTCTTATGTAATAAAATTATTCTTATGGCGAAAGTATGATGAAATTGAGAAAACGATTGAAAAAGCCGGATTGGCAGCAGGATATCGCAAGAGAAAGAATCGAGATACTTCTGGATCTGGCAGAGAAGAATTTCCGCAAAAAGCCTGAAAGAGCCTATCGTTATGTAGAGCTTGCGAGGAAAATCAGCCTTCGCTATAATGTACGAATGAAAAAGGAGCAAAAGAGAAAATTCTGCAAGAAATGCAACTCACTGCTTCTCCCCGGCAGCACTTCATCCGTCCGTCTCGACAGCAAAAGAAAAGTCCTAATTATTAAGTGCAAAAACTGCAATACAATTTATAGGCATCCGTACAAGTGAGACAATGCTGGGAGCGTCAAAAATAATAGTTGGTGTCGCAATAGTTTTCATATCACTAGGTATGCTTTTCTACATCTTCTATCGCATCAGCCAATTCAGCGAAGATTGCAGGATTCCTGAGAAAAGGACAGAAATATGTGACAAGCTGACAGGTCCCACTCAAATAATGGTCATACTTTTGCTCATAATTTCTGGCTTTATCATCATGATAGTTGCTACTGGATATATTCTCCTTATTGGGTAAAATGGTAGTGAATGAATAAAGCAAAGTTTTATAAGAATTACTTTATATTATTGAGTGAGGTTAAGTTGTAATTTAGTTAATGTAAGTCAATACAAATCAATACAAATCAATGTTAATCAATGTTAGTCATTTAGTGAAGAATGGTGAACAAACATGGTGTCGGCAAGAGAAGTAGAGAGCGGGAAGCTCGTCACGATGATGAAGGAAAAGCTCAAGTCAGTGGAACAAATAAAGCCTCCTGCATGGTCTCATTTCGCCAAAAGCGGTATTCATCGTGAAAGACCTCCTCAGCAGCCCGACTTCTGGTATGTCCGAAGCGCAGCAGTCCTTCGTCGCATTTATTTTGACGGCCCTGTGGGAGTTTCTAAGCTGAGGACGTATTTCGGTGGCCGCATACGCAGAGGATACAAGCCAGCAAGATCTCGTCGCTCAGGCGGCAGCATACTGAGGAAAATCTTGCAGCAGCTAGAAGCAGCAGGTTTCGTTTCAAAAGACAAGAAAGGAAGAAGAATTTCAGCAAAAGGCCAAAAGTTCGTTGACGCAGCTGCAACTGAAGTTAAAGCAGAAGTTAAGAAAGGATAAAATTTTTGAAGGACAGTGAATAGGCGGAGATAGAAGTAAAGAGGAGATAGAAGTAGAAGGGATGAAAATGAACGGACAAAACGAGCAAATGACGCCAGAGCAGATGAAAGCAGCAGAAGAAATGAAGAAGAAAGTGCTGAACAAAGTTTTGTCGAAAGGAGCGATCGAACGTTTGGGAAGGATAAGGGTTGTGAAGCCAGACCTCGCGTCGCAGATTGAAATTTACCTCGTGCAGCTGTATCAGGCGGGAAAGCTCAACACAACAATAAACGAAGAGCAGCTTAAGATGATTTTAGAGGGAATAGGATCTGCAAAGAAAGGATTTAACATTATTCGTTGAATTTTTAGAGAGACTGAAAGAGGGATGAAAAATGGCGCACACAAAAAAGATTGGAACTGCAGGAAGATTTGGCAGCCGTTACGGAAAGAAAGACAGACATGCTGTTGCGGACATTGAAAGAGTTCAGCGTCAGCGCCACACATGCCCAAAGTGCAACATGTCATACGTCCGCCGAGTTGCGAAAGGAATTTGGAAGTGTAGGAAATGCGGAACAAAATTTGCCGGCCTGGCATATTATCCGTCAGCTGAAGCTTTATCTCAGAAAAAATGAAATTTATCAGTAATATCTGAACATCAATACTTGTTTACGAAATGTCGGTACGAAGGGAGTTGGTTGAATGTACAAATGCGTCAATTGCAAGAAAACAGTGGCAAAACTTGAGGATAAAATTCGATGCCCTTATTGCGGATATACGATGCAGGCATTAGTCTCCATCGGTCCTTAGAATTTTCGTTAAAGAAAGGCCTGAAATTATCCGAAGAGTTTTGGCCAAATAAATTAATTTTTCTTTAGAAGAATTTCTAAATCTTTTCTTTTATTAAAATATTCAGGTTTTTGTGAATATCTTAGCCAACCATCTATCATACTTCTTTTTTGTGGTATTCCTAGTTTTCTTGCTATTCTTCTGCATCCTAGACCGTTTTTTGATAATTTTAAAGTTTTTTCATACAACTTTATTTTTGTTAGTTCCTTTTTGAGGTCCTTTACAGCCTTTTCAACTGAGTGCTCAAATATAATTTGTTTCTGTGATGCATATCTAAGTTGAAAATTTTTATAAAATCGTAGAACGTTTGGCATTTCTTTATTTATGTAAAAATAGAGAGGACAGGAAACTTTTCCATCTTTTCTTTCCTTTCGTTCCATATCTTCCTTAACTCCGCTTGTTTTTATTTTGAATTCGTTAAGCAGTTCTTTTAATTGATTTAGAAAACATCTATGCGAATCTCTCAACTCTTTTATTTTTACCATTCTAAAGATTATAGGAGAAAAAGAATTTTTACGACTAGTATCTAGTTTTGGAGCCGCTAATTCATTACCTAATAAAACTTCTAAAAATAACTTTTTGACCCATTTAGGTGACTTTGTTATCCATTTTGGCAACAGGAACGATTTAGCAACTTTGCCTCCCATTGGAGCTCCCGCAGCCACCATCAATCTTCCTAGTGAATATGTTCCATTTCCTTGAATAGATAGAGAAAAACTTTGACCCAGTACCTTTCTTTTGCCTATTTTTGTATTACTATGTATGTCAATTATTTTACATTTCAAATGCAACATACTTTCTATCTCTTTTTTCAAAAATTCGAGATCTTTTTTCATACCCGTAAAATATGGTCTATAATTTTCTGCGATACCACCATCACCAAAAGAAAATGCTAATAATTTTATCAGCAATTGAAATTTTGCAGTTTTGTCTAATCTTAAAGGCAAAGAAAACGCTAAGTGAGATAATTTCTTAGTAGCTTTTAGAGGTCTTGGCACAGAATGCCCGTAAAGCCAGTTTTCAACTCTGTGTCTAGAAACATTTAGTATTTTAGCTATCTTTTTACTTCCATAACCACACACATTTCTTAATCGCATTACTTTTTGATAAAGTATAACTCTTTCATGTGTTTCTTCAGGATATGTTTTTAAAAAATCTTCAAAGTTTACCACTGTTATCATTTTAATCACTTAAATTCTAAAATCAGCAACGGGTATATATAAAGATTTACCACGATAGTAAGTGGTATTTGCACTTTTGAAAAATTGTTTTTAAGTAAAAGATACAAAATATTAAAATGAAACTGAAAGTGATTTTATGGCAAAAGAGAATATTGATAAGGAAAGATGGCAAGGGCAACAAAAAAGTCCGGAGGATCCGAACCAGTTAGTCGCGCAGTTTCAGAACTACCAGCAGCAAATGCAGTCACTTTTGATTCAGAAAGAGAGTTTGAAGATGCAGTCGATAGAGGTCGACAAAGCGTTGAAGGAACTGGAAAAGACGCAGCAGAAGAGCGCGTACAAAATAAGCGGGCAGATAATGGTAAGTAAGCCGGTTGAAGAGTTGAAGGAAGAGCTGAAGGAAGTGAAGGAAAACATTGATGTGATGATTCAGAGCTTGCAGAAGAGTGAGGACAGGCTGACAAGCAAACTGAAAGAGCTGCAAGAAAAATTGCAAGAGTTTATGAAGTAAAGTAAGTTGAAGAGTTTGTGAAACAAAAAAAAAGAGTTGGTCGAATAAAATTGGATAAAAGAGTTGAATGAATAGTTATGGACAACATTGGCAAGATGGAAAAGGTTGTTGCAATAGACTTGATAGACTTAAATCAAAACATAAACACGATGGCGATGAGCATGACAGACGAACAAGACAAAGATCAAGAAAAGGATCAAAGACAGGATCAGAGGGAGAATCAGAGCAAAGACCAAACAAAAGACCAGACAAAAAACCAAACATATGATGAAATAGTTACTTTACTAGAACAGATTATGAACGATCGAACTGTGCCGAAGAACATAAGAAAGGCTGCTGAAGATTCCAAGGCAGTTCTTCAAGGGATAGACACATCTGAAGTGAAGATCAGCACTGCGATAAGCATACTAGACGAGATAACGAACGATCCTAACATGCCGATGTACACGCGAACGCAGATTTGGAATGCAGTCAGCATGCTTGAGCAGAAAAGAAGAGAGCTTTAGTAAGAAACGTTCAAAGTTTCAAAGTATTTAAATTTTACAACTAAATTAATAGTAGATTGATAGTCATGGGTTTGAAGGATATTTTCAGCAAATTTAAAGGAAGCGGGGAAGAAGAAGGAGAAGAGTTTGTTGAAGTCAATGCTGAAGATGAAAAGAGTCAGGTGAACGTCAAGATTGACACAATGACAAGTTACGCAGATGCTGAGCGAGTTCTGCAATTCTTGCGTGAAGGATATGTTATTTTTCTGCGCATCAGAGAGCTGAGAGAGAAGAACTTGAATGAGTTGAAGAAGGCAGTTGAGAAGATTAAGAAGACTGCAGTTGCGATGAACGGTGACATGGTAGGAGTTGACGAAGACTTTTTGATTATCACTCCTCAATTTGCTCGCATTTATAGAGGAAAAGCTGAATAAACTAATTTTTTCTAAATTATTTTTCCTAAATCTTTTAATTTTTTCTCGCCATTAAGCAGACTTTCGACTGCTTTTTTCAAATCAGAAATCTTCACGCGGACCTGCTCAGTTGTATCACGTTCTCTCAGAGTCACAGTCTTGTCCTTCAGCGTGTCGTAATCAATTGTCACTGCCCACGGTGTACCTATCTCATCGGTTCTAGCATATCTCTTTCCAATACTTCCACTCTCGTCATACTCGCAAACAAACTCCGTTTTCAGCAATTCAAAAACTTCCTTTGCTTTTTCGGCCAGTCCATCCTTTTTCATCAGGGGAAATATCGCGACTGTTATCGGAGAAATTGCTGGATGAAGCTTCAACTTCACTTTCACTTCCTTTGTTTTTTCATCTTTCTCCTCAACATACGCATCAAGCAGCAAAACCATTATCGTTCTGTCGAGGCCGAATGAAGGCTCTATTACAAATGGAACAACTTTCTCTTTTGTTTCTTCGTCGAAATAATTCAAGTCCGACTTTGTAAACTTCATGTGCTGCTTCAGGTCAAAATCAGTCCTGTTCGCAATTCCTTCCAACTCCTTCCAACCCCACGGGAAGTTGTACTCAATGTCCCAAGTCTCGGTCGAGTAGTGCGAAAGCTCTGTCTTCTTGTGCTGCCTTATTCTCAAATTCTTTTTCTTTATTCCAATCTTCTCAAACCACTTCATGCATTCTACAATCCAGAAAGCGTGCCACGGAGTCTTGATAATTTTTTCTTTAAGCAAATCTTTGATTTTCATTTCCTTGTGTGGCTTGTCCTTTTCCTGCGCTTCTTCGGTCAGAACTTGCAGCTCGTACTTGAGATGTTCGTTCGTCAAAAATTCGCAACTGTCCATCTTCTTCGGGTGGATGAAGTATTCTATCTCCATCTGGTCGAACTCGCGGGCGCGGAACACGAAGTTTCTCGGCGAGATTTCATTTCTGAACGCCTTGCCAATCTGTGCAATGCCAAATGGCAGCTTCTTTCTTGAAGTCTGCTGAACAATCTTGAAATTTGTGAAAATTACTTGCGCTGTTTCTGGCCGCAGGTAGGCAACTGTGCCTGTTCCTGTTTCCGCTCCGACAGATGTTTTGAACATGAGGTTGAAAGGCTGCAAAAATTTCAGCTCGTTCTTGCATTCCAGACATTTTATCTTATGCTTTTCTATCAATTCTTCCAAGTGCTGCTGCGACAGTCCGTCGACGGAAATCTTCAGCTCCGTTTCTACTAGATGGTCTGCCCTGAACTTTTTCTTGCACTTCTTGCATTCGACAAGAGGGTCGTTGAACGACTCGAGATGTCCGCTTACCTTCCAAACGTCTGGATGAGTGATGATCGAGCCGTCGATACCGACAATGTCGTCCCGCTCGTTGACGAAATGCTTCCACCACGAACTCTCCACATTCCTCTTCAGTTCAGAACCGTAATTGCCGTAATCGAAAAATCCTGCGAAAGTTCCGTAAATCTCTGAGTTAGGAAAAATTATTCCTCTTCTCTTGCAGAGCGAAATTATTTTTTCTACATCATTTTCTGCCATTCTGCATCAGGCCCTCTTTTGCTAAATTGTTGTTATAAATAGTTATTTTTTCATTTCTTGACAAAACTTCCCAAGCTTGACTGTTTTGCCGCCTCACGTCCTGCATTCAACCTTTCCAAAACTTTCTCAACCCTTTCCTTTGAGAAATCATGTTCGTCAACCATGAACTTCAGCAAATTTTTCTCGTCCGGCTCTTTCCATTCCAGCTTGTACTTTTTGTCGACAGGCGGATGGAGGAAAAATTCAAGCAAGTCTTCAGCCGGCATGTGCTCGATCCAAACAACTTTTTTTAGCACACTCTCAAGTGTCTTTTCTTTCTTCACAATTTCAAGAGATTTTTTCGGTCCGTATCCAGCCACGCCTTCATTATAGTCAGTTCCGATCAACAGTCCCATGATGATGAGTTGAGTTTGATTTATTCCCAAATTTTTCAACACATCGTCAAGCTCAATGATTTCTGGATTGATGTCGACGTATGTATCTTTCCTCGGAACTTTCCGCTTGCCTGTTATCGACAGATTTTTCACCAGACGCGGGGAGCCGAACATCAGCGAGTCATAATCCTGACTACCTGCAGCCCACACTTCGCCCTCGCGAGCCATAAACGCGCACTGAGCCTCTCCCTCGCTTGGTGCTTGCAGCGTCGGCACGCCCATGAACTTCAAAAGTTTTTTCGCATCTTCAATCATCTCGTCATTCAATTCGCTTGCCGCCTGCGCGTATTTTATCGCTGGTTCTCCTTTTCGTTTCGCCTCCTCCCACTTTTCTTTCGCGTCAGCCCTTATCGCCTTTCTCTGCTGTATTGTCAAATGCTTGAAGTCAGGAGGCTTGCCGTCAAAAACAAAAACAGGCCTTATTCCAGATTCTATCCAGCTTGTCGTTCGATACAGAAGACCAGACAGATGAGAAGTGACTTTACCTGCCGAGTCACGCAGAGGCTCTCCTGTCATTCTGTCGCGAATGATTGACAAAAACTGGAACATTGTATTGAATGTGTCTATTGCTACCTTTCTTCCCTTCAAGTCTTGCAGCACTATGTCTTTCTTCATTTCTCCAACTATGTCTGAAAAATTTACTCCCATTTTGCCCACTTCTCAACGATTGTTCTAAATATAAACAGTATTAAGAAAGAATTAAAATAATTAAAGAATTAAACAAAAACCAGTCAGCTTCTACTTTTTGCTTGCTTTGTTAAGCTCTTTCTCAATTCTCATCTCGTCAATTTCCAACCAAACCATGAAAGCTCCGAGCAGAACCACCAAAGGAGGGATCATTCCTTGAATGACGGTCCAAGTCTCGCGAAGAGTATATTGCCAGATTACGTAAATTCCTCCAATGAGCAGTACTGCACCGAGTATAAGCTTCATAACACCCATTTTTCAGTCACCTTAATAACATTATTAATGAAAAACATATAAATCTTAATGAGCAGTTAATTCGAAAGGATTTCGTGAGACAAATGGCAAAAGGACTTTATCATTACCTAAGACAAGCGTACAAAAGGCCAAAGCAGACAGTAAAAGAAACTCTGAAGAAGAAAATTATTGAGTGGAGAAAGTCAGAGACGGTCGTTCGAGCAGAGCATCCAACAAGACTTGATCGCGCCCACTCGCTTGGATACAAAGCAAAGCCTGGTTTTATTATTGTTCGTGTCAAGCAGAGGAAGGGTGGGAGGCGCAGGCCTCTTTACGGACGAAGAGGAAGAAAGCCGAGAAAGGCAGGTCTCGTTCATTTCACCCATGGCAAATCTTTGAGGTGGATTGCTGAAGAAAAAGCGTGGAGAAAATTCCGCAACATGGAAGTTTTGAACAGTTATCTTGCTGGAGAGGATGGCCAGTATGAATTTTACGAAGTGATTCTTGTCGATCCATCACATCCGGCAGTAAGAAGCGATAAAGACATAAAGTGGATTGCAAGTTCTGCGAATAGACATAGAGTGCTAAAAGGTCAAACATCAGCAGGAAAGAAATCGCGCGGATTGAAATAAATGTTGTGCGTGGGTTCAAATCCCACCTCCCGCATTTACCTTGCAGTCAAATTGTAGGGATTTCGAGTTTATTTATCAATCTAACAAAATATTAATTAATGAATTGGAAGGAATTTTTGAAACCAGATTGGAAAAAGATTATCTTAACCCTTGGTCTTTTTGTTTTATTTTCTTCTATATCGTTAGTATATGGTCCAATCTGTTTTGAAGGTTGCATTAATTTTGGTTTTCCTTATATTTTTTATTCAAAAATTGGAGTGGGCTTTTCAAATGAAGTGCAAGAATTTACAGTTCATACCAATTATTATTCAATGTTTATAGACGTTGTTATCTGGTACCTCTTCTCTTGTCTAATATTCTGGATTTATGATAAATTCAAAAAGAAAAAGAAAAAATAATTTATTGAATTACTATTATTTTAACACTTATTAAAATATTCTCGCACTGTAGTCTGGCCAGGGAGCACACCTCCCGCACATGCTAATTAATATCTGTGGGATTTGCTAAACTGTATTATGAAGAATTGCTTTTTTGCACTTTTGATATTGCTAATTTTAATATCGACAATAAATGTGGTTAATGCAGTTCCTGCCCCCTTTAACGAATATTATTACAATCCTGTAACTAACCAATGCAATAGATATTGGAGGGGAGATGAACATGGTGGTGGTGATGTTATTCCAGAAGGATTTTATTTTTCAGGGCATGATGATGTAAACTGTACGGAATTCAACTTAACGCAATTTAACATGACAAAATATCAAGAATGTAAATTAAATGATGGTAAATATTTAATGAAAGGCCTCTTAGAATATGAATGCTCTTTCGAAAAAGATGATACTACAAAAGTTGCCAATGGAAATACGACTTTGTATATAACTATAGGAATAGTTATTGTCATCCTTCTCGGGATTTTATTTTTCAGATTAAAAAAGAGTAAGATGTTTAAATGAAATCTCTTTCAATGTGTTCAAACCCCATTTCCCACATGAAATTTTGAACAATAAAATTGAAAGAATTATTAAATGGCTACTTTAATAAATAATTATGGTGTCTACAACAATCGCCTTAGTTTCAGCAATAGTATTAACTGTTTTCTCTCTTTTTTACATTTATTTTATTTTAAGGAGATTTAAAGCATCATATGCAAAAAAATTATTCTATTTTGATTTAGTTCGATATGCCATTCGTATCTTTATTATCGGACCCATCATAATGTCAGCTTTAGGCAATATTTCACCTTTGATATTTAATGCTCAAAATTTAAAGCTTTCTCCTCCGGGTTTAGCAACTATGGAGCAATGGTTTGTCTGGTGGTTAGGCGCGCCTTTAAGTGAGTTTACACAACTTGATGCTTCAATTGGAGCAGATGTTTATGCCGTTGTCAAAGGAAGCAGTTCTAACATTCTTTTACCCATAATTGTTGGAATGATTCTAGCTTTAGTATTAGATTTCTTATGGGCCTACAAAAATAATCGATATACAAAAATTATTCGAACAGCTCTTTTTGGATTCACATTGGTTGCATTTATAGTTTGGACTCTTATCGCAATTTTCATCAGCTCAAATATTCCAGGTGCAGGGGACTTGAAAAATAGATGGCTTTTCATGCAGTACTGGAAGTTTACTCCATGGGTTGTTGGATTACTTGTTTTTGAAACTTTCTTTAGCTTTTGGTTGCCTTTAATTGTGATCGGCTACTTAATTTACAAAGGCTGGAAAGAAAAGTGATTCTCTATGGGTTCAAATCCCACCTTCGCACTGAACTTTAGTAAAACTAAATAACATATCAATACAACTTTAATCTATGAACTTTTACGACTTACACGTCCACAGCGCGTTCAGCGAAGGAGAGAGCACGATTGAGCAGCTCGCATCAACGGCAAAACTTCTCGGCTACGCAGGAATTTGTTTTGCAGAATATTACAAAGGAGAAGAGCAGATAAAGAAACTGGCAGCAGAGATAGAAAAAGTAAAAGAAAAAATAGGGATGGAAGTTTTTCTTGGCTTCGAGGCAAACAACTCCAAAGAGCTCAACATTTTGGCAGACAAGCGCAAAAAATTCGACGTCTTGCTTGTTCACGGTGGCCAAGTAAGCCTGAACAGAGAGGCAGTTGAAACTCCTGAAGTTGACATACTCACACATCCCGAGTTCAATCGCTACGATTCTGGACTGAACCACATAATGATGAAATTTGCAGCAAAAAATAATGTGGCGATAGAAATAAATTTCAGAGAAGTTTTGATGAGCAGTAAAAAATCAAGAAGCGGTCTTCTGCAGAACATGCGAACGAACACCATGCTTGCAAAAAAATATCATACGCCTCTTATAGTTAGCAGCGGAGCTGTCAGTCATTGGGAGCTTCGTGACCCACAAGCACTCGCTTCATTTGCATCTCAGCTCGGGCTAGACTTATCAGACGCAACTGCGTGCATGTCAAAAGTTCCGGAAAAAATTGTTCGTGAATCAGAGCAGAGAAGAAGTGAAGGATGGATTCAGCCAGGCGTGAAAATTATGAAGAAATAAAATGAAGTTAGAACGTGAAAAAATGAGAGAACAAAATAAAAGAATAAAAAGTAAAAGAGAATTGAAAATTTTACTTCCGACTTTGCGTGAAAGAGAACGGTACATAGCTTTTCAAATTATTTCAGAGGAAGCTATAACTTATGCCGATCTCGAAGCGGCCGTCTGGAACACGATGCTGGACTTTTTCGGCGAATATGGAACTTCGAAGACGAGCATGTGGCTGATAAAAAACCTGTACGACGAGCAGAAGCAGTTCGGCGTTGTGAGATGCAATAATGAAAGTGTTGCTACTGTGATTGCTGCGCTCGGTTTGATTTCACGATTTGGCGACATTCGTGTGATTGTGAAAGTGCTGAAAGTGTCTGGAACGATAAAAGGTCTGAGATGAAAATACCACTATCGCTGGTGCTAAATCTTTATATAGAATTGAAATTCTATTTTTGCAAATGAAATTAATTGGAATAGAAGATTTGCCAGGCAACTTGGGCGTAAAATTAGAAGATAGTTTTAGAAAAGATTTTTTTGATAGAGCCATTTCCAAAGCAGGTAGTGTAAGAAAATTATCGATAATATTGAAGTGTCATAGAGATAGCGTGCGTTTATGGAAGAAGGGAAAGATACTAACTAAAATCAGTTTACTAAAGAAACTAACTGAATTCACTAAAAATGATTTAACAACAATAGAATCTAAAATTGTAGCTATTAGAAATAAGAGGGTTTCTAGGAAAGATTTTATAAAAATTAAATTGCCTATTTTTTCTTCTTCAGAATTAGCATCACTTGTAGGCCACATAATTGGTGATGGAACATTAGGAAAAAAACAAATGAGTTTCTTTAATCAATCTAGAGAACTAGTTGATGAAGTTATCAATAATACTCATATTGCATTTTCTACCGATGTTTTACCCAAGGAGTTTGAGAAAAGTAATGGATGGGAAATAGAATTTCCTAAAAACATTTCCAGATTATTAAAAATAGTTGGAGTGCCTTTAGGAGAAAAAGTAGCTACAGACTTTAGAATTCCTGAGTGGATAAAAAATGGAGACTTAGAAATAAAACGCAATTTTATCAGAGCGTTATTTGATGACGAATCTTGGGTTGATATAGAAGGCAAAACAATTGTATTTGGAATGAGTAAAATTGAAAAACTACTAACTCAACATAAAATTTTTCTTGATGATTTAAAGGGCTTGTTAAATGAATTTGGCGTAGAGAGTAATCCCTTGCAAAAACCTCAATTAAATGCAAGCGGAACTTTTCATGTTTGTTTCTCAATTAAAAACAACTTATCAAATATTACAAATTTTTCGAAAAATATAGGCTTTACTGATGTAAAAAAGTCAAAAAACTTGCTTGAGATTATTAATAAAAGTAATTTAAATAACCAAATCTAATTTAATTTAAGTCAAAAGGTATAATAATAATAGAGAGGTGTATTCTTAAAATGAAAAGAAAGGTGAGCTGTCGTGGCTGAATTAATGCCCGAATAGAAAATTGAGTTTATTCTCATTTTCGCGGTTACATGGGCTACGACAGGACAATAGCAGTTTTTTCGCCAGATGGGCGTTTGTTCCAGGTCGAATACGCAAAAGAAGCAGTGAAGAGAGGAGCAACTAGTTTAGGGATAATTTTCAAAGATGGAATTCTTCTTGCCACTGTCAAGCCTGTGATGAGCTTGATGATCGGAGACTCTCTAGAGAAGATTTTCCAGGTTGACGACCACATCGCAGCAGTCGGGGCAGGACTTCTTGCAGACGCTCGTGTTCTCGTAAACCAGTCCCGTGTGCGTGCGCAAGTGCATAAGATAACTTACGAAGAGCCGATCGACACATGGGGGCTTGCACGTGTGATTGCAGACAGAATGCAGATCAGCACGCTTTACGCAGGGCTCAGGCCTTACGGAGTCTCATTCCTTATCGGAGGGGTGGACAAGACTGGGGCTCACTTGATTGAAGCAGATCCGTCAGGAATGTTGTTCGAGTGGCAGGCTTATGCAATCGGTCGTGGGGCAGTCGTCGCAAACAAGATTTTCAAGCAGAGATGGAAGCAGAACATGGGTGACAAGGAAGCTATCACGCTTGCATGGGACGTCATAAACAAGACAGAGAAAGAGAAGAAGGAAAATATTGTTGATATTGCAATTATTAGGAAAGACAGCAAGTTTATGAAGATGAACGAAGAAAATGTGAAGAAGTTTATAAAATAAGTGAAATAACTGAAATTACAAAAATAAGTAAAATTACTGAAATTAGTAAAATTGCTAAAACTAGCAAAATAAGATTTGTCTTTATGGAAGAATGTAGAAAAGATAAAAAGATAAATCTCTATTTTCTCAACAGTTGTCCAGAGAAAAATAATGAAAGTAAAGAAAGGTGAAGAGCTATCGTAATAGGTGTTGACAAGGCAGTTGTAAGTAGGATGACGATCGCCGGACAGAAGTTCGAAGTTTTGGTTGATCCTAACAAGGCTTTGGATCTGAAGAAGGGGATGAAGGTAGAGATGAGCGAGATACTTGCTTTTCCTGGAATTTACCGAGACGTACGTAACACCGAGCGCGTGGCAGATGCGGATTTGCAGAAGATTTTCGGAACAAGTGATGTTTTCAAAATTGCCGAGAAGATTATACGTCAGGGAGAGCTTCAGCTCACGACCGAGCAGAGGAGGCAGATGGTCGAACAGAGGAAAGTGCAGATTGCAAGTATAATTTCAAAGAAAGGCATAAACCCGCAAACAAACACACCTCATCCACAGCAGAGAATAATCAATGCAATGGATCAGGCGGGCGTAAACGTCGATCCTTTTGTGGACGCAGAACTTCAGGTCGATCGTGTAGTGAAGGAAATCAAGACAATCATACCATTGAAGTTCCAGAATGTCACTCTGCAGGTGAAGGTCGGTCCGCAGTTCGCCGGCAAGGTCTACAACATCTTCAAGTCAAGCGGCACGATAACGAGCGAGCAGTGGCTGAACGACGGGAGTTTGCAAGTCACACTCACAATTTTGGCAGGTATTCAGGACGAATTTTTCCAGAAACTCAGCGGAATGACTCACGGGCAGTATGAGTCAAAAGTTATAAAAAGAGAGGATGTCTAATAAAAGTGAGCGAAAATAGAGAAAAAAAAGAAGTTAAAGAAGTTATAATCTATTTTGTATGTGCATTAAGGGATGAATGAAAAGGTTGAATGATAATGACTGAAGAAAGCGAAGAAAAAGAACCATCGATAGAGAAAGAAATAGAAGAAGTGATGAAAGAGCATCCGGAGATTGCCAGAGAATCTGTGGCCAAGGAAGTTGTTTTGCCGGGCGAGCTTATTGGAGAGAAGAGAGGAAGAAAGTTGGGGCATGGAGTTTATTCTGAAGGGGAAAAAGTTTTTTCCAAGTATCTGGGCATTCCGAGAATTGATCAGTTTGAGATAAACGTCATTCCTCTTTACGGAGTTTACATACCTGAGACAGACGATCGCATCGTAGGAGTCATATCAAGCGTGGAAGTCTCAGGATGGTTCGTTGACATCAACTCTCCTTATCAGGCATTCCTTCCACTAGCCGAGGGAGTTGACGATTTTGTCGACACTCAGAGAACTGACTTGAGCAGATATTTCGATGTGAATGATATAATCAGCTGCAAAGTGTCGAGGGTCACAAAAAGCAAGACAGTCCAAGCCACAATGAACGATTTTAATGCAAAGAAACTTTACGGTGGCATAATCATCAAGGTCAGCCCGACAAAAATTCCCCGCATCATCGGAAAAGGAGGAAGCATGATACAGTCAATAAAGCAAGCGACAAAATGCGACATAGTGACAGGGCAGAATGGAGTTATATGGATTCGGGGCGACGACAAGGCAAAAGCGATAGAAGCAATTTTGACAATCGAGAAAGAGTCTCACATACTCGGACTGACAGACAGAATTCAGAAAATGTTGAGCGAGAGTTGAGGAAAAACAAGTAGAGTTAGAGTTGATAAAGATGGGGCATAAATCAGACAAAAAATTAATTGTTGACGGAAAAAGAGCTGACGGCCGAGAATTCGAACAGCTGCGTGGCATAGAAATGAAGGTGGATGTTGTCAATCGCGCTCAAGGCAGTGCGATGGTTCGTTTCGGCAACACTGTAGCGGTCGCAGCGGTCCACGGCCCTCGCGAGCTCTTTCCAAGATTCATGCAAGAGCAAGCAAGCGGAATTCTTCGCGTCCGTTACAACATGGCGCCGTTCAGCGTCAGTGACAGAAAGTCTCCCGGGCCTGACAGAAGAAGCGTTGAGATCTCGAAAGTGGCAAGGCTCGCGCTTGAGCCAGGGCTCTTTCTCGAAGATTTCCCGAAGGCGACGATAGATGTTTTTATTGAAGTTTTGCAGGCAGACGGCTCCACACGTGTGACAGGAATAAATGCAGCCAGCCTCGCGCTTGCAGACGCAGGCGTTCCGATGCGCGATCTTGTATGCGCATGCTCGGTTGGAAAAGTAGACGGCCAGCTCGTTGCGGATCTGAACGGGGTTGAAGACAATTTTGGGGAGACGGACATGGCGGTTGCAATGCAGCCGGGCAAAGGCAAGATAACACTTATGCAGATGGACGGAATCGTGACGAAAGATGAGTTCGAACGGCTTGTAAAGCTTGCGACAGAAAGTTGCAAAAAGATTTACGAGATGCAGAAGAAAGTTTTGAAGGAGAAGTATAAGAGGTCTTGAGAAGTACAAGAGATCTTGAATGACAGGACGTGAAAAAATATGGAAGAAAAATACGCACTAGAGCTCATTTTGAAAGGAAAGAGAGTAGACGGAAGAAAGTTTGACGAATTCAGGCCGATAGAAATTATTCCAAACGTTATAGCGAATGCAGAAGGCTCTGCGCAAGTCCGGCTTGGAGATACGGAAGTCATTGCGGGAGTGAAGATGAAGACAGGAGAGCCGTTTTCAGACACGCCGAACGAAGGAATTTTGATTTGCAATTCAGAATTCACTCCTCTCGCGTCACCTGATTTCGAAACAGGCCCGCCTGGCGAAGACTCCGTCGAACTTTCACGAGTTGTTGACAGAGGAATTCGCGAGTCGCACATGGTCGACATGGAGAAACTTGCAATCACGCCAGGGGAAAGAGTTTACTCAATGTTTGTTGACATTCACATGATTAATCACCAAGGCAACTTGCTCGATGCATCTTCGCTGGCAGCAGTTACTGCTTTACACACAACAAAAATTCCAAAGCTCGACGAGGACAAGGAAACACTTTTAAGGGGAGATTTTGCAGGCCCGCTTCCTGTCATGCACATGCCGATAAACATCACAATCGGAAAGGTAGGTAACAATTTGCTCGTCGATCCAACTCTTGAAGAAGAGAAAGTTCTTGACGCCAAGCTGAGCATTGCAATCCGTGAAGACAACACAATTTGCGCGCTGCAGAAGATGGGCAGTAAAGAATTAGAAGTTTCTGATGTAGATAAAATGGTTGAAATTGCTATGGGAAAGTCAGCTGAATTGAGAGAAAAGGTCAAAGAAGCGATAAAAAGTGCGAAATAAAGAAAATGAAGTAAAAAAATGAAGTAAAGAAAAGTGAAATAATTATGGCGATAAGACACATCACAAAGAAAATCAAGCTGGGAAGGATAAAGAAATTCAGAAACGCGCCGAGATGGGCTGACATAAAGAAGTACGGGACGAAAAGGGCAAGAAGCAGAAGAATCAATGTCGATAAGATAAAGAGATGGAAGAGAATCAGAATTAAGGTATAAATTTTTGTGTGTAATGTGATGCAGAATGGCAGAAAAAGCAAAGGAAGAAAAAATAATAACCGTGAATTTGAGAAAGGGGTTGAAAGAATCGCCGAGATGGAACAGGGCAAAGAAAGCGACTGCAAATCTGAGAAAAATCCTGAAGCGGCACACGAAAGCGGAGAAGATAAAGATCGACAAAAAGGTTAATGAAGCGATTTGGAGAAAGAGCATCGAGCGTCCAGTTCACAAACTTAGGCTGAAAATTACAAAAACTGATTCGAAGACAGCGAAAGTTGAACTGTTGGAAAAATAAGAAAAATAACTTTGAAAAATAAGAGTGATCTTAAAGTAAAAAAAGTGATCATTTGAAAATAGTTCACATGAATTTTCATGGCGACGTGAACATAGGTTTGCTTGCAAGAACTTCTGACAAATTCTGCATAGTTGGGAATTTTGTCATGGACAAGTCAATCAAGAAGATGGAAGAATATCTCGGAGTGGACGTAGTCAAGACAACTATCGCGAACACAGACTTGATAGGAATTTTTTGTGCCATGAACTCGAGCGGAATTCTTCTGCCAAACATAGCAAACAAAAGGGAGCTTGATTTTTTCAAGAGATTGAAGAAACAGTATGGAGTGAATGTTGCGATTCTTCCTTCCAAGTTCACTGCAATCGGAAATTTGATAGCTGCGAATGACAATGGAGCAATCATCAGCAATGTTTTTTCTAAAGCGATCAAAAGAAAGATTGAAGAATGCCTTGGTGTCGAAGCAGATTATTCTTCCATTGCAAAACAAATTGTCGTTGGTTCGCTTTCTGCCGTGACGAACAAGGGCTGCCTGCTTCATCGTGACGCTGACGAGAACGAGATGAAAAAGATTGAGGAGATTTTGAGAGTGAAAATCGATATAGGCACTGCAAACTTTGGCTCGCCGTTCGTAGGCAGCGCAGTAATTGCAAATAGCAAAGGGGCGGTTGTTGGCGAACAGACGACAGGACCTGAAGTTGTGAGAATTGCAGAAACCTTGGATCTTATGTAAGATTATTTAAATTTAAAAAAAAATATGCAATATACATGAAATTAAAAATATATGTCGGTCATTCAAGAGACTTTGATTATGTAAATGAATTGTATGTTCCTTTGAGAAGAAGCAAACTAAATTCAATACATGAAATAATTTTACCACATGAGAAAAGTGACAGGCCTTATTCTTCAAAAGAATTTTTTAAAACATGCGACGTTATGATAGCAGAAGTTTCCCATCCATCAACTGGACTATTGTTATTATGATGATAATTTTGCTGATCATTTCATTTGGTGGCAATGCATTCATAAGAGGTTCTTTTGCCTGCAAGTATTGCAAACAAAGAGAACTCGGTTGCCCTGCGCAGAAGATGTTTCGGAAGAAAAAGAAATGATAAACGATTCAAAATAATTTATTTGGCTTTCCTTATCTCAGAATAATGACACTTACCGCACATAACTCTGTCCTTATGTTCGGCAAGAAAAACCCCATTACCGCATCGAGGGCAGTGACGTCTCAATCTTTTTACTTCGTTTCCTTCCACTTTGTACAATTTATGCATGCTTACTGACTTGTGCTTCACTCTTTTTTCTCCTCCGCTTTTACTTCCTTAGTTTCAGCTTTACTTCCTTCCTTCACCTTCGCTGCCTTGACTTTCGGCTTTTCTTTGTAAATCTTTACTTTTATCTCGCTCGATGCAAGACCCTTCTTTGTAAAAACATAATCGATTACGACATGATCTTCAGGCACGCCATACTTCACCGCAAGTTCTTTGATGATGTTTACTTTTGCTGGCGATGGCGCTGCAGTGTGTTTCACCTCAACTCTTACTTCCTTTCTTCCCAGCAACTGGTTGTCTTTTTCTTGTAGAATTTTCATTTCCATACTTTTCACCTTTTACCGGCATTTGCTTTAGGCAACATACAATGCATACTTACCTGGCTCGGCTGTGTTGAGAACTTTCGCGATTTCGCTGTTCGTGTCGAAAATAACTACCATGCCTTTCCAGCTTCCTGTCAAGTTCGCGCTCTTGCAGTACGGACAAACCTTCTCGGTAGTAAATCTTCTGCAGTTCCTGCAAACTTGCATCTTCTTTGCCATAAAATCACAACATTAACTACACTAACTAGCCTGTAACGTTTTTATTCTTTTCCTTTCTGTAACTTCACTCTTTTCCCTTCTCCGTCTTTTCAGGCTTCTCGCCCACAGTCTTCTTGGCCTTCTTCTTTTCATCCTCAATCCATTGTAGCGTGCCGAGTCCTGCTTGTCTCATCGTCAGCCCTATCTTATTCTCTTCACCCCGGCCGAACGAAATGGAAATTATTCTTGATTTCAATTTGTCCTTTTCTTTCAGAGTTCTCTTGCTTTCCTTTCCTAGAAAAATTGAATTCTTCTGGTCATAGCTGACAAAGTCGTCCATCAGCTGCGAGATATGCACAAGCCCGTCCATTGGCCCGATGCGGATGAACGCGCCGAACTCTGTATTGTCAATAACCTCTCCATAGACCAGCTCGTTCAGTTCTGGTTTGAAAGTAAGAAGCTTGAACTGAGTGAGGTAATGAACGCCTGGATCGCCCGCCATGATCTTACCTTCTCCTACCTTTTCTATGCTGATAACAACGAGCACTACTCCGAGTCGCGGGTCGAGCGTCCCTTCAAGCTGCTCTGCAATGCTTTCCTTCACGGCCTGCTTCACATTCATCTGCAGCTTCGTAGGAGGCACTCGTATCTTGTCTTCAACTGTTACTATTTTGTACATTCAATCCCTCATTATGATACTTTACAATACTTTATGATAAATTATGATTTCTTAAAACATATTTAAGCGCGTTTTTTAGATTTATATACGTTAAAAGTTTTAACGCTTGCCTTCTGTCAACCCACTTGAATTTGCCATGCTCCTTTCTATCAATTTTAACTTTTTTGCCAAATAACTTAACGAGGTAAAGCCTTCCTTTCGCCCCATGATAGAGATGATGATCTTTTGCATATTGTTTTAGCCACCTGTATTTTATGACATGCCTTGTCTTGCAAATGATTTTGTATTTTTTAGCCCCCGTCTCCTCTCTAATTTCTCTTTTCAAAGCTTGAATCTCGCTTTCATTATCTTTCAATCCACCTTTTAAAAGTTCCCATCCTCTCCAATTTTTTGTCCTTTGAAAAACTAAAAATTTGTGCCCGTTGTCGTTTCTGAAAACCACAGCAAAAATATACTTCCTAAATTTCGTTTTCTGTTTCGTTTTTTGCATACAATCTTATTTAATAATCTATAGCTAAATGTTTTTTACTTCTCAGATAAATCGTCTTGATACCCAAATACTTCAACTTTTTCTTCAGCTCGAAGTCGTTCGTGGCGACAACCGTGTCTTTATCACTACTCGCAACTTCAACAACAGCATCGTCCGCCCTTTTCTCACTCTCAATAATTTTCACGCTTCTCAAATCGATAAGCATCAATGCAAGTTTCGCGAACTTGCTCTCTTCCTGCTGTCCGCCGGCTATCGTCTTCAATTCGTTCACAACACTTCTCAAAACTGAGAGTTCGTGCCTTTCATTAACAAGCCTGTCAATCTCATCAATACTAACACCAAACCTTCCTAAATCTATCAAAAAATTTGTGTCAAGCAAAACCTTCTTCATAACTAAGAGTAAGAATATAAGACTATTTAAAATATCTTTGACAAATTATTATTTGACTGCTATGAAAAATGCTATGAAAAATGCTATGAAAGGATTGGGATTGAAAGGTGCTACAAAAGGAGTTGCAGAAGTTCTTGGAGTAATAATGATTTTGATGATTACTCTATCGTTGGCAAGCCTTACTTATTCCTATGTTGGAAATGTCTACGCACAAAAAACAAGGCCGATAGAGATTGTTGATTCGTATTGCATGGAGGGAAAAGCAACGTTTGTCATAAGAAACGGCGGAAGTGTCGACCTCAACGCAAATTCAATCAACTGCCGACCTATCTCTCAGTCATGCAGCGCTAGCTGCGCACTTCCTTCAAACATACCGCCGGCGGGGGCAGGAGCAGTGACTGCAACTGGCTGCACTTCCGGACGCGCACATACTTGGCATTTGGTAGGTCCTTCTAACGGAATTGACCTTTACGTTATGTGTTTGTAGAGTTATGCTGCATGTGTAAGAGTGGCATGTGGGAGATGGGAGATGAAAGATTTATAAACAAAATAACAAAGTAAAATATAGGAATATTATAAAAAAAGGGAAAGATAACATGAAAAGAATGAAAGGTATTTCTGCTGTCATTGCAACTATTCTCATGCTTGTTATTACAATCGCACTAGCAGGAACAGCATATATGTACATAAGCGGAATTTTCACAACTCAAACTCAGGGAGTGGAAATTATAGACGCATATTGTAGTCCTGACAATAAAACTTCAGCTAGTATAAGAAATCTAGGAACAAATCCAGTTACAGGTATAACATGCATTCAAACAAGTCCTTCAGCAGACACGACATGCAATCCAGGCTTTACAATCGTCAATATTGCACCAGGTCAAACACAAACATTTGCAGGTTTTGATACATGTAATGGAACTTCTTCAAGATTCTGTCAATACAGACTTACACCTAGCGTAGGGAGAACAGTTCAAACTCAGGTTTCTTGTGGCTAAATTCTTTGAAAAATTAATTTTTTCATTAAACTTTCAGTAAATATTAATTCTAAATCTAAATAACAGTTCCGTATCCTATTAATCTCCATCTTCCTGCAATCTGCCTCGACAAAGCAATGCGATCGCCTTTTTCAGCAACAACAGACAGCTTCAACCTCATTCCAATTTTATTCTTCCTGCTCGACATGACAGTTCCTATCGAACGAGCAGTGCCAACGCTGATCAGCAAATCTTCCTTTTCCTTGATGCCAGAAATCTTCACTTCTTTTGAATCCTCTCCGAACACACACTTAAGAATCTTCACCTCAAGCTCAAGGCTTTCGTGTACAACAGGTTCTTTGCCAGCATGCGAAACAACGCATCCGACAAGAGAGTCTGACTTTGTCAAATAAGGATCAAGATTTGTCATCACTCCCAACAGTCCGCCAACATTTGCCTCATCAAGATTCTTTCCAGCTTTCTGAAGGCCAGTCACTTTCGTAACGAGCTGCCTGTATTTGCTGTCGATTCTTATTCCAGGCCTTATAACAATTTCATCTCCAATTTTCATCTTTCCTGCGATAATCGATCCGCCGACAATTCCCCCGACAAGCTTATTTACAGATGCACCAGGCTTGTTTATGTCAAAACTTCTTGCCACGAACATTCGCAAATTTTTGTTTTCGTCACGAACAGGCGTTGGTATGATTTGCTCTATTGCTTGTATGAGCGCGTCGATGTTGAGCATTTGCTGCGCGGACACAGGAATTATTGGCGCGTTTTCCAAACATGTTCCTTTAACAAAATTCTTGATTTTCTTATAGTTTTCCATCGCCTCTTCTTTAGTCACAAGGTCGATCTTGTTCTGCACAATCACAACATTTTTTATTCCGACCACTTCCAATGCAGCAAGATGCTCGCGCGTCTGTGGCTGAGGACACTTCTCGTTCGCAGCTATTAGAAGAATCGCACCATCCATCAACTTCGCACCGCTCAAAACAGTTGCCATGAGAGTTTCGTGACCGGGCGCATCGATGAAACTTACAGTTCGAACAGGCTCGCAGTCCTTGAAGCATGTCTTGCATTTCTCAAAACTTCCGTAATGCCCATTCTCGCACTTGTAAAAAGTAGCGTCTGCATAACCAAGTCTGATTGTGATGCCTCTCTTCAGTTCTTCAGAATGAGTGAGCGTTAATTTTCCAGTCAGCGCTTGTGTCAGCGTTGTCTTTCCATGAGAAACATGTCCAACCATTCCAACATTGACTTCAGGAA